>JGI24123J20310_1000019_pt1 | contig 144800 bp, 111 predicted proteins | sample SubbioCR12Aug_5A_FD_20310 | JGI IMG/M metagenome (IMG submission 20310)
CAGCGCCGGCAACCTGATCCTCGTCACCGGCGGCAACCTGACCGGCAACACCACGATCAGCGCGGCCAATAACCTGCTACTCGACGTCACCGGCAACCTCGCCGCCAACGCCGCCATCGAATCCAGCGGCGGCCATATCAGCCTGCTGGCCAGCGGCGCCCTGACGCAATCGGCAAGCGGCGACATTGCCACCAGCGGCAGCGGCACGATCGACGTACAGGCCAACGCCATCAGCATGGCCGATGGCGCTCGCGCCAGTTCCGACAGCGGCAATATCCGCTACGCCAGCATCGGCATGCTGCAACTCGGCGAACTAAGCACGCTGGGCAACGTCAGCCTGATCGGCGGCGACATCGGCGATGCGGCAAGCGACAGCCTCAACATCAGTGCCAACCACCTGCGCCTGACCGCCGCCGGCGGCATCGGCGCGGCCGGAAACGCCAACCCGCTGGAAATCAAAGTTGCCACGCTGACCGCGCATGCCGCGCAGGGCAGCATCAGCCTGCTCGAAAGCGATGGACTCGTGGTGCCGGCCGTCAATTCCCCGATCCAGGTCAATCGGATCAACACGGCGGGCGGGGCCAGCCTGTTGCCGGCGGATGCCGCGCAGACCGGCGTCCAGGCCAGCGGCCAGACCTGGCTAGTTTCCAGCCAGGGTCTGATCGACCTGGATCAGACCCTGGATGTCAGCGCCGACCAGAATCTCGATCTGATCGGTGACAGCATCGTCATCCAACAGCCGGTGACCGGCGATGGCGGTGTACTAACCATCCAGCCGAGCAATACCGACCTGGTCACGGCCATTCAGTTGGGCGGCGACCCGCCCGGCAATCCGGCGGACAGCCTCTACCTGAGTCCCGACTCGCTGGACAATCTGGATGGCGGATTCAGCAAAATCGTCATCGGCAGCGAGGCCATCGACCGCATCAGCCTGATCGGCGGTACGCCGGACGCGCCGTTGATCTTCGCCGATCCGCTGGTGCTTGACGTCAATGACTTAGGTGGTCTGATCCTGCTTCAAGGTAGCGCCACCACCGCCGAGGCTTTTACCGCCGCCGGCGCGGTAGCGGTTCAGGGCGAGGTGCATTTGCGCGGCGGCAATGGCGATCTGGCCGGTGGCGATATTGTGTTCGCACAGACGCTTGACGGTCATCTCGGCGGAATCAACCAGCTCAACCTGGTCGCCGGTGGCGACAGCGTCACCTTTGCCGGTGAAGTCGGCGGAACCACACCGCTGAACGGCTTGAACATTGCCGGAGCGGATAACGTCAGGTTCGAGGATCGGGTCACGCTGGACGGCGATCTGCTCATCGAAGCCAGCGGTGTAGTGAGATTTGATGCGGAGCTGGTCCTGAACAGCGGCACGCTGAGCATCATCGGCGCGCAGCAAGTCATCATCGGCGATGTGGTATTCACTGCCGCCGCCGGTACCGATCAGATTGTCATCGAAGCCGACGACCTGGTGCTTAACGGCGATATTCAAGGCGCCGGTACGTTGACCTTGAGGCCCAGCAGCGAGGACATCGGCATCCATATCGGTTCCGGGAGCGAACCAGGCGCTCTCAATCTGACCGCCGCCGATTTCGACAAGCTTGCCAGTTTCGAGACCCTGCAACTGGTCAGCGTTGCCGGTGGCATCGGCATGCAAGCCGGCGAGTCACTCACGCTCGCCAACGACGTGGTGGAGATTCGCGCCGGCGGTGATATTCAACTGGGTGAATTGAATCACGCGGTCGACCGCTTCGACCGAGTCGTACTGCAAAGCGTCAATGGCCGTATTGTCGATGTCAACGACACCGGCGAGGTCGCCATCAGCGCCGGCGAAATCGTCATGCGCGGTGTCGGCGCGGCGGTTGGCGCAAATGAAAACGCGCTGCGGGTCGATGCTGAACACGTGGTTATCGAAGTCGAGGGCAATGTTGTCTTCCAGTACGTTTCCGCTGACGGCATGGTCCACTTCATGGCGATGCATGACGGGGTGCAATATCACCAACTGGTGAACCAACGCGATGCAGTCAGGCAAACCGACGCGGACGACGTGACGGGAGACGACTTCCTGCAACTGGCGGGTAACGCCATCAGCATGCAAAGCGCCGGTGCTCAGTCGGCCAGCGTCTCGATGTACTCGGTGTTCGCTTCCGCCAGCTCGGCGACGGCCAGCTATCTCGCCGGAAAAGCCAGCATCAGCTCGGGCACGGCGACCGAACACAGTCTGTCGACCTGGATAGGCGATCAGGATCTGTTGCTGGAGGAGTACGGCATTGATCCGGACCTGCTGGGCTTGGATATTCTCGGCGCGTCGACGTTCAGTAGCGGCAGTGCCGATGGTGCCTCGTCAAGCTACGAATACTGGGTCGAGAGCTTGAGCCTGTAACAAACCCATCGATAAAAACCAACGGGGCGTCTTGCGACGCCCCGTTGGTTTTGCCACTACCGTTACGCCGCGCCGGCGTCAGTCTTATTTGACGCGGTTGCGATACTCGCCGGTCGAGCAGTCGATCTCGATCTTGTCGCCGATTTCCACGAAGGCGGGAACCTGGATGGTGTGGCCGGTGGGCTTGATGCGGCAGGGCTTGAGCACCTTGCCGGAGGTGTCGCCCTTGACTGCGGGTTCGGTGTATTCCACTTCACGCACCACCGAGCTGGGCAGGTTGACGGAGATGGCCTTGCCTTCATAGAACACCACTTCCAGCGGCATGCCGTCTTCCAGATAGGGCAGCGCTTCCGACATGTTGTCGGCTTCGATCTCGTACTGGTTGTATTCCTCGTCCATGAATACGTACATCGGGTCGGCGAAGTAGGAGTAGGTGCAGTCCTTGCGCTCCAGGTTCACGGTGTCGAATTTTTCATCGGCCTTGTACACGGTTTCGCTGCCGCTGCCGGTCAGCAGGTTCTTGAATTTCATCTTGACCACGGAGGAGTTGCGGCCGGATTTCTGGAATTCGGCTTTCTGCACCACCAGCGGATCATTGCCGACCATCACGACATTGCCGGCGCGGAGTTCTTGAGCGGTTTTCATCGGGGAGTATCCTGAGGGGAATATAAAAAAAGCCCGCTATTTTAACCACTTACGACAAAAGGTCAGCAAATTTGTGGCGAGGTCGGTTTGCGCCGCCAATTCCGTATCCCAGGCGCGCGCATGCGCGTTCAATGCCGGCAAAGCGGCGCGCAGTTGTGGCCATAGCGCGCCGAGGTCGGATTGCTCGTTCCAGGCCCGCCAGAAGGTTCGCGTCAATGTGGCCAACGGCGCTTCCAGCTCGGTGCAGTAGCGATCGAGAAAAGCATCCAGCTTGGCCAGATGGGCGTCATCGTCCTGCACATAAGCCTGCCAGACCAGCGGCCGGGCGGCGAACTGGGCGCGCACGAAAGAATCCTCGCCACGCACGAAATTGACATCGCAGGCCCACAGCAGGCAGTCATAGGCATCCTGATCCAGCATCGGCAGCACCTGCAGCGTCAGTGCGCCGCGCTGCCAGACCTGGCCCGGCGTCGGCGCCGGCTCGCCGAACCAGGCAGCAATTTCCGGCAATGACTTGCCCAGCGGCACCATGGCGTGCACAGCCTGGTCGCCTGACGCCCAGGCTTGCAACAAACTCGACAAGGCCTGGTTTTCGTAGCTGAACAGCGAAACCAGCAGCGTATCGGCGGGTATGTCGCCGGGAGAAACGCTCAATCCTTGCGCCGATGCGGCGGCAGGCGCCTGGCGGCTGTGCCGCGCTCGCTTCACCTCCGCCTGATAGACGTCGCGTTCGGCGCTCAGCCAGGTTTCCCGCGTCAGTCCGCCGGTCTGATCGGTATAGCCGGGCATGAAGAAATACTTGTTCAGCGGCAGGCGCGGATGCGGTGAAGGCAGGCCGTGCACGCCGGCCACCCAGTCTTCCGCCGACAGATATTCCAGATTCAGCCAGACGGGAGGTGGCGAGTCAGCGCCGATGCCGGCGGCCATGCGGGCAACGAACTCATCCGGCAGGTTGCAAGCCAGGGCTTCGATCACCACCTCGCCGGGTTTCGCTGCGGCCAGCGGCGAGGTCCAGCGACGGATTTCCACGCCGGCCAGATGCTGGGTGTCGAGGGCGGGATCGATTTCCGGGCGGATATGCCGGAACGCGGCCAGATCATCCACCCACAGACGTACCGGGATGCCGTGCTCTTGCGCCAACTGGCGCGCCAGCCGCCAGGTCACGCCGATATCGCCGTAGTTGTCGATCACCGTGCAAAACACGTCCCAGCAGCCTGTCGGACTTTGGTCGTCGATAGCTCCCCGCTTCAACCCCCCGGGACTTTGCAGCCGACGATTCCAAAGTCCGACAGGTTGCCTGGTCATCGGCAGCGCATCGCTCAATTAGCTTCTGCTTCCTTCAGCCGTTGCTGTTCGAGCGCCTGGGCGGCTTCGAGCTGCTGCTGGATGGCCTCTTTCAGATGTTGGGCTTCTTCCAGTTCCTGCTGTTTCTGCTCGGCGCCAATGGCCGCTGTGCCGATGCTCTCGGCGCCGCAACCGGCAACAATCAACGTTAGAAGCAAAGCAGCGATCTTGGGCATGACGATTCCCTTGAAATGAGTTTTCTAGGCGCGATTGTATTTCCATGGCCGGTTGCCTGAAACCGGCAATCGGCGAGGCAGCGGGCCGGTGTCAGGAAAACGCCACATCGACAAGCTAGAATGGGCGCTGTTTCTCAACTCCGCAGGAATTGCTCCGATGCGTTTCAAACAACCTACTCGCGCCAACGGCTTCACGTTGCTGGAAATCATGATCGTGGTGGTGATACTCGGCGTGTTGGCGGCGCTGGTTGTGCCCAAGGTGATGAGTCGACCGGATGAGGCGCGCATGGTCGCCGCCAAACAGGATATCGCTGCGTTGATGCAGGCGCTGAAACTCTACCGCCTGGACAACTTCCGCTACCCCAGCACCGAGCAGGGGCTGGCAGCCCTGGTCAGCAAACCGGCCACGGAACCCCTGCCGCCAAACTGGAAAGGCGGCGGTTATCTCGACCGCCTGCCGAACGATCCCTGGGGCTCGCCCTATCAATATCTGAATCCCGGCGTGCATGGTGAAATCGATGTGTTCTCGTTCGGCGCCGATGGCGAATCGGGCGGCGAAGAAGGGGCTGCGGACGTCGGTTCCTGGAATCTGTGATTGCTGCCTGAGGTGAGCGGTCTTGTGGCGGGCTTTTCCGGTCTTTGCGCGGTGTCCCGCGCCGCGCGCCAGGCACGCGGCTTCACGCTGATCGAGTTGCTGGTGGTGCTGATCGTGGTCGGTGTGGTGGTGGCCTCGATCCAGCTGAATCTGTTTTCCGACGATGCCCGCAGGCTGCGCAACGAAGGCGAGCGGCTGGCGGCCTTGCTGACTGCTCTGGCCGATGAAAGCGTGACTAGCGGCATGCCGTTGGCGGTGTCGTTCGACGATGCCGGCTACGCTTTCTGGGAAAGACCGCCACCGGATGCTTTCGGCACGTCGCCTGCGCCTGCCGCCCAGGTCGACTGGCGAGCCCGCCCCGGCGACGAGTTGTTCAGTGCCAGGCGGATGCCGGAGGGCCTGCGCATCGCCGAGGTGCGCGTTCGGCAACGCATCCTGTCGCAGTCGGAGCGAACGCCCGAGCGGCTGGTGTTTTCGCCGTCCGGCGTGCATCAACCGTTTTCGGTGCTGCTGGCGTTGGACGACTTGCGCGTTCGGGTGATATCGGATGCGCTCGGCAATCTGCGCGTCGTGGATGATGCCGATGAGGATGTCGATTGATGCGTGGATGCGCTCGCCATCGCGGTGGATTCACCTTGATCGAGATGCTGGTCGCCCTGGCGATACTGGCGATTGCCCTGGCGGCGGTGCATCGGGCAGTTTCCGGTTCGCTGGATATCGCCTATGAACTGAAGCAACGCTTGCTGGCCGGCTGGGTGGCGGATAACCGCCTGGCCGAGTTGCGCGCCCTGCGCGTGCTGCCGCCGGTTGGCGAAACCAGCGGCGAAGAAACCCAGGCCGGCATCGTGTTTTACTGGCAAAGCCAGGTCAGCGGCACGCCCAATCCGTTTGTCGAGCGGGTGGAAATCAGGGTGATGGCCAGCCCCGAAGCCGATCATGCGCTGGCAATTCTGGTCGGCTATCTGGTGAAGCGATGATGCCGGTGCGTCTGTCCCGATCCGCCGGTTTCACGCTGCTGGAAGTGCTGGTCGCGGTGACCATCTTCGCGCTGCTCGGCATGGCCGCTTATTCCGGCCTGGATGCGGTGCTCAAGGCACGCGCCCGGCTGGATGACGAGAATCGCCAGTGGCGTGCGGTAGCGTTGTTCTGGGTGCGCCTGGAACGTGATCTGTCGGCGTCCTTCGAGCGGCCGGCGCGCGTGCGTGGCAGTGCGCCGCAGCCGGCGTTCCTGGGTGAACCGAATGCCGTCGGCGAGTATGCCGCGCAACTTGAATTGACCCGCCTGGGCGCGGCGGATGCTGGCGATACCCCGCCCGAACGAGTGGCTTACAGGCTGCGCGAGGGCAAGCTGGAATGGTTGCGCTGGCCGGCGCTGGACAGCGATTCACGGGCGCTGCCGGATGTCGCGGTTTTGCTGGAGCAGGTTGCCGAACTGGAATTCTCCTATCGAGACAACGCCGGACTCTGGACCCCGCGCTGGCCGCCAAATATCAACATGCGCCAGCCTACGGCGGTGAAAGTGCGGTTGAAACTGGAGACGGGTGAAGAACTCACCCGCTGGTATGCGTATTGATTGTCGGATGGGCAGGCCGCAGCGCGGCATCGCCCTGATCACGGTGATACTGATCGTCGCCCTGGCGACCACCATCGCCAGCTTTGTCGCCTGGCGGCAGCAGGTCTGGACGCGCCAGGTGGAGAATTTGCGCGATGCCTCGCAGGCGGCGGCTGTGGCGCGCGCCGGGGTGGATTGGGTGGGCGTCATTCTGAGCGAGGACAGGCGCAAGAATCAGGTCGATCATCTCGGCGAGGAATGGGCTACGCGCATAGTCCTGCCGGTGGAACGCGGCCAGGTGGCGGGCGCGATAGTCGACAGTCAGGCGCGTTTCAATCTCAACAATCTGGTGCGCGGCGGGCAAGCCAGCCAGGTCGATGTCGCCGCCTTTCAGCGCTTGCTGGCAACTTTGGAACTGCCCGCCACGCTGACTGACGCCCTGATCGACTGGCTGGATACGGACAGCCTGGAGACTGGCGCGGATGGCGCCGAGGATGCTTATTATCTGGCGTTGCCGGAAGCGTACTTTCCGGCCAACCGAGCGCTGGTCGATGTCGCCGAATTGTTGCTGGTGCGCGGCTATGATCAGACTGTGCTCGACAAACTCGCGCCCTGGGTCTGCGCGCTGCCCAACCCGACTCCGGTCAACGTCAATACCGCCAGCGCGGAAATCCTGGCTGCGGTGATCCCCGGCTTCGATCTTGACGCTGCCCGGCGCTGGGTCGCAGAGCGCGGCGATGGCAGCCGCAGCGTCTCCGACTTTCGCGGGCAGCTCAGCGCCGCTCAGACACTGGGTTTGCAGGACAACTTGCTGAGCGTCTCCAGCGATCATTTCGAGGTCGATCTGAGCGTTGAATTCGGCCGTGTGCGGCAACGTTATTTGGCGCTTTATCAGCGACAAGGGCAGAATTGGCCGTTGCTGCTGTGGTTGCGGCAAAAATAACTTCTTCGTGATTGATTGAGGCCATCTTGAAACGCCTGTTCCTGACTGTTCCCGATCCCTTGCCGGAAGGTCTGGCTGACATCCCCTGGCGCATGTCGCCGGACAGCGGCATGGCCGCCGATGTCGCGCACTTGCCCGAAGCCGATGAAATCTGGCTGGTGTTGCCGGCCAGCCGGGTGCTGCTGAGTTCACTGACCGTGTCCAGACGGGCGCTGCGTCAGTTGAACGGCGCTTTGGGCAACGCGCTGGAAGACAGGCTGATGCTGGATCCGGCGCAGGTTCATGTAGCGCTCGGGAAACCCGAACCGGGCGATGTCCATCCGGTTGCGGTGATCGAGATCGCCTGGCTGGAGCAGGCGCTGGCCCTATGTCGGCGACAGGGTATCGAACCGATCGGCGCGGTGCCGGAGATGCTGCTGTGCGAGACGGAAGTCGAGCCGGGTCACTGGAGCGCGCGATGGCGCGATCATCAGGGCTACGTGCGCACCGGCGTCAGCGCCGGCTTCGCGCTGGACGATGGCGACTCCTCGACGCCGCCGCTGGCGCTGCAATTGGCGGTCACCGAAGCCCGGCGGCGCAATTCAGCGCCGCTCGGCATTGCGCTGGAAGCCGAGCCGCCGGTGGATGCCGAGGCATGGAGCCGCCATCTCGATTGCCCGGTGCGATTGCAGACTTTACGCGCCGATGAGCGGGCGCCGGCGATCAATCTGCTGCAAGGGCCTTATGCATCGCGGCGTGGCGGCGGTTGGCTGGCGGATCTGGTCAGCAGCGCCAACCTCGCCCGATATCGCCTGGCCGCCGGTATCGCGCTGGCCGCGCTGGGAGTGCATGTGCTCGGCACGCTGGCTGATTGGGCGCGCCTGTCGCATGAAAACCGGCAACTGCGTGCCGAGATGCGCCAGGTGTTTCAGGAAACCTTTCCCGAGACCCGGGCGATCGTCGATCCGTCGCTGCAAATGCGCCGCCAACTGGCTGATCTGCGGCGTGCGCGAGGCATTCTGGAAACCGGCGATTTCCTGCATGCGCTGGGCGCCGTCGCTGGGCAAGTGAGTGGTGTCGACGGTTTGAATTACGACAACAGCCGCTTGACCCTGGAGCAGCCGCGCGCCACCGATCTCGACGGGCTGCGCACCGCGCTCGGCGCGCAGGGCTACAGGGTCAGCGATGCCGGTGAGCCGGGCCAGCGGACGATCAGCCTGGAAAGGGGGCAGCCATGAGTCCGGCCATGGGTTTTGCGATGCGTCCGATCGCGCGTTTGCGCGGCTTCTGGGGTGAGTTGGCCGCACGTGAGCGGGTTTTGATCGGTGTCGGTTTGCTGGTGCTGCTGCAGGTCGGCTTTTATCTGTATGTCTGGCAACCGGTGACCGCCGAGCGCGCGCGGCTGGCGATCAGGGTGGATCAATTGCGTGGCGAACTGGTGCAGTTGCGTGCCGAAAGCGAGGAAGTCAAACGCTTGCGCGGTCAAGCGCCAATTTCTGCCGGTGATACGCTGGAAAACACGGCGCGCCAGGCGGCGGCGCGCTTCGGCCTGGTGATTGCGCCGGATGCGTTGACTGTGCAGGGGGGCGATCGGGTGCTGGTCAATCTGGATGGCGTGGCGTTCGATGCCTGGGTGCGCTGGTTGGGTGAACTGGGCGTGCAGGGCGTGAGTCTGGCCGCCTGCAAGGTGGAAGCGCTGCCCGAACCCGGCCAGGTCCGGATCAAGGCGACGCTGGCGAGGACCGCGTCTTGAAGCAGACCGACACGCCGCGATGGCGCGGCGGCTTGATCTTCGCCGGGGTGCTGCTGTATCTGATATTCCTCATCGCGCAGATGCCGGCCGCCTGGCTGATAGCCCGGATTCCCGAAGACAGCCCGGTGCACTTGTTGCAGGCCAGCGGCGGTCCGATGCGTGGCGAGGTGGCGCGCGTGGTCTGGCAGGTCGATGCCGAGCGCATTGATCTGGGGGCTCTCGCCTGGCGCTGGCTGCCTGGCGAATTGTTGGGCGGCCGTATCGGCTTCCGCTTCGAACTGGGCCGGGAGTCAAATTCACTGGGCGGCATCGTGCTGCTTGAGCAAAACGGCTGGACTCTGAAAAACCTGCAGGGCCCGATCGACGCCAGAATTCTCGGATTCGCTTCCCGTGCATTCGGGTTGCTGCAGCCGCAAGGCAGCCTGATGCTGGACATCGTCAGCCTGCATCACAGCGCCAGGCGTATCCATGGTACCGCTCGGGTCGACTGGCTGGGCGCACGCAGCGGTCTGGTCGACGCAGCGCTGGGCGATTACAGCGCGCAACTGAACAGCGATCCCGACGGTCGTCGGGCGCACTTCGAGATACGTACCCTGCAAGCCGGATTATCGATGGACGGCGCCGGCGAATATTTCCCGGGCAAAAATCCGCAAGGTACGCTGCGGCTGAGGCCGCCGGCAGGCGAGGGTGGCAATGTCTATCGGCCATTGCTGAATATTCTTGGCCGGCCGAATGCCGGTGGCGAGTGGGTATTGTCGATGAGTCCCCGTTGAATCCCTGAACACTGTGCACTGCCACCCAGTCGGCACTCGCTGTGGCGACAGCCGCGACGACTGTTTGCCTGTCAAGCTTCGGGTCTCGATAGAAAGCACCGAGTCCTACAGGCTGCTGTTGACCCTTGTCAGGCAATGATCGATCAGTCGTGTCAGTGTCGTCTCCAGGCTGCAATCGCGATGCCGCTCGGCGAACGCTCGGGCATGCTCCGGATACTGCTTGTCGGGCAGTGCCTGATGCAAAGCGGAGCCCAGCTGGCGCGCGTCATTGGGCAAGACCTTGCCGGCCTTGAGTTCGCCCACGCGTATTGCGCACAGGCGCTGCTCCAGGTGATTCGGCAGCATCAACAAGGGCACCCCTGCCAACAGCGCTTGCGACGCCAGACCGCAACCGGCGTGATGGACGACCCAGTCCGCTCTGGCCAACACCTTGGCGATAGTTTGCGGCCGCTTGCAGAACTTGATGTTTGACCTTGTCGCCAGCGTCGCCGGGGGCGGTTCGGTGGTATAGACCAAAACCAGGCAGGCCAGCTTGGTCAGATGATTCAGCAAGGGTTCGAACAGGGGGTGTCCGGAATCGAGATAGACAAACACCCGCATCGATTCGCCTGCCGGCCAGACTGGCGACTCGCCCCAGTTGTGCGCATACAGCGGACCGAAATAATCCACCGCAGCTCGATCGGGATAGTGATCCAGTTCGGGCAGGCTCATCAAGCAGGGATCGACGCCCTGGAACAAGTCGCACAGCTGCCGCATGGGCGGCTGGCGCAAGGTGTCCAGCGCCTTGTTTGCGGCGTTCAGCACTCGTGCTTCAATTTCCCGCATCAAGGTCAGGTCGGCATCCGCCTGCCAGTAGCGCATGTTCCGAAAAGGTTGGGTCGGCGGAGGAATGCCGAAGCCCGTGTCGGCAAAAACGATCGGGACGTTGTGGCCACGCATGCCCAACAGCAGGCTGGGGGCGTGATTGGCGACGATCAGGCACGGTGCGATGGCATCGACCAGATCGCGCCAGCCGCGCGCCAGGCCGGTCAGGCTTTCGGCGCTCAACCACCCCTTGCGCGCCAGTATGCCGGCGTAATTGATCGGTTCGGGAATATTGCCCGGCCGGGCCAGCCAGACCGGCGCCTGCACCAGTCGAACGCCCAGCGGACCCAGCACCGTCTCGGCGCTGGCCAGATTCTGGCTGGCAACCCAGATTTCAAAACCTTGCGCTTGCAAACCCTCGACCAGCGGCATGAACTGGGTGACATGGCCCAGCGCGCCACCCAGTTCCCAGGCCAGCAGGATGCGCGGTGTTGACGTCATCAATGCGTGCGCGGTCGACTCACGACGCGGTTGGCCTCGGCGTATTCGACCTGTGGCATGGCGTTCAACACGCCTTCCGCACGCGATCGATCGGTTGCATCGGCAAAGTCGGCAAGAAACAGCCGGGGAGATATCTCTTTGATGCGCAGGGCGCCCTGTGCCCGCAACAAGGCATCGGCATCGTTGCCAGGTTTTACCTTGACCAGCAATTGCCGTTCGACAAGCAATTCAACGGCGATCTTGTCCGTCTGCGCGGCCTCGGCTGCCGATTTGTCTGGCGGCTGGAAGAATGTGCCGGCATGGGCATCCGCAACCAGGGCTTCGGCAAGCCAGGTCAACGGCCACAGCAGCGTGCGCACGCCGGCGCGCAACCAGCCGTGGCGGGCGATGAACTCGGCCAACGGCGGACTGACACGGTAATAAGTATTCACCAGAGCGCGCCCCATTGCGTGGGGCAATAAATAGGCATCACGGAATTGCCGCAACGCATTCACCCGCGGATGCAGCGCACTGCCATAGGCGGCGGTGGCGATGAAACAGCCGACCTGGGTGCCGCCTTTGCCAGCCTCTTGCGGCGTGATGACGATTGCCGCCGAATAGGTGGAAAAGCCTGCCGCCGTGCTGTGCGCGCGTACCCGATAGCGGTATTCGGTATCGGCTTCGACGCTGTCGTCCTGATATTGTGTGCTGTTGGCGGACAAACTGGCGATTTCCGAGAACAGCCCGCTGCCCGTGGCGCGTTCCACCCGGTATCCGCTTTCCCGCGTGGAGCGGTCGCGCCATGTCAACGTCACAACCAGCCCCTTGCCGGTGGCTTTAAGTGTGTCCGGCGCCAGCGGCGCGGTGAGCAACTTGACCTCGTTGCCGGGGACGGAATCGCCGATACCGTTGTAGGCGCGGATTCGGTAACCGTTGTATGTGCCTTCGCCGGTCAACACAGACATATCCTGATAGCTCAGGGTCGTGCTGGCGAGTGTGGCGATGGTGTTGAAGTCGGCCTCGGGATCGGAGCGGCGTTCCAGCTTCCAACCGGTTTCAATGGTGGAGTCGTCCAGCCAGGACAGATCAACGCGGCTATCGTTGATTTTGCTGGCGATCAGATGCGATGGCGGGACAGGCACGCTGGCGGTAAGGTCGTAATCCATCGCGGCGGCCAGATTCAGGCGTCCGCCAGTCACCGCCAGACCGGCCAGGGCCGGGCGAGACAGGGCGGAGAGGAGCAGGATTTCCCGCACCTGGAACATGCTCAGTTGCGGGCGATGCGATTTAAGCAACGCAGCGGCGCCGGCCACCTGCGGGGCAGCCATCGAGGTGCCGCTTTCGTAACCATAGCCGCCGGCACTCTGGATCAGCGTGCTGTAGATGTTCTTGCCGGGCGCGAACAGATGTACCTTTTGGGCACCATAGCTGGACGATTTGATGCCGAAACTGGCGCGCTGATCGATCGCGTCCGAAGCCCCAACGGAAACCAGATTGTTTAGCGGATGACTGGCCGGGTAGGTGGGACTGCTGTCGTTGTCGCAGCCATCGTTGCCCGCCGCAACGGCAACCAGAATGCCGGCCGCGCGCGCGCGATCCAGCGCCTCGCGCTCGCTCTGGCTGGCGGCCGCGCCGCATTCGTAGGCAATGGAGATATTGATCACCTGCGCCTGCTCGGTGACGGCGTAGTCGATGGCGGCAACGATGTTCGAAGTCGCACCATAGCCATCGGCGGCTAAAACCTTCAACGGCATCAGACTGACCCGCCAGTTGATACCGGCGACACCCTCGCTGTTGTTGCCGACCGCACCGATGATGCCGGCGATATGGCTGCCATGGCCGCCATCGTTGTCGTCATCCATCGGATTATTGTTGCTGCTAACGAAGTTCCAGCCGCGTATGTCGTCAGTTTTGCCATTGCCGTCGTCATCGATGCCATTGCCTGGAATCTCGCCCGGATTGCTCCAGATGTTGTCGGCCAGATCCGGATGGTTGTAATCGATGCCGGTATCCAGCAGCGCTACCACTACATTCGACGTTCCGGTATGGCTGTCCCAGGCGGTAACCGCGCCGATATCCGCACCCGCTGTGCCACTGACGCCGTTGACGTTCTGACCGGTGTTGCGCAAAGCCCATTGCAGGTTGAAACTGGTGTCGTTCGGGATCACCGCCTTGCGCGCGATGTAGTTGGGTTCGGCGTATTCGACATCCGGCTGGCGCGCGTACCAGCGCTGCATGCCTTGCACATCCATGCCGGCAGCCAGATGGATATGCGCCAGCCGACCGGTACGTCCAATGCGCCCCGCGCGAATGCCTGCCCTTGAACTTGCGGCACTGGCGAGCGCTTGTTCGGTCTTGAACTTGACCAGCAGTTCACCGTCGCGGTAGGCGGGCTGCATGGTCGGAGTAGGGGCGCCTGGAACCTCCGTGGCCAGGCCTGACTGCGAAGTCAGAGCCAACATGGAGAGAATCAGCAATACACAAGAAGGCCGTAGGTTCATATGCGGGCGAGTGAAAATGGGAACACGAGCTATGGGCGACTATAGCAACCCCAACCGTAATACGAATGAAAAAGAGGGGGCGCACCCCCTCTTCTGCACAGCACGAAACGGATCAGCGACGAGCCTGAGCCCGGACCGGTGTCATGTCCGAACCGTTCACCAGATCGATATCCGCCTGTTGCAATTGCGATGCCTTGGCGACGAAAGGATGACGGCAGAGATCCAGGGTTTCGGTGACATCTTCGGTGTAATACCAGGAGACAGCAAACTGGCCATCCAGGTACCAGCCACCGTAATCGCTATCCTGATAGTTGATCTGGAGATTGACGTAACAACCTTGCGCATTCGCGACGGCTTTTCCAGCCTTGGCTTGCGCCGCTTTGACGGCCTTGGCTGCGGCCTTCCGGAAAGCGCTGCCGTGGGGCTTGGCGGCAGCTTTGCTTGCCTTCGTGGCCTGGGCCGGACACGTGATGGTTTCCTTGACCAATTGATTGTCAACCCATTGTTGGGTGTAACAACTTCGGTTGCTGGTTACATACGATTTCTCCAGCCACTCGATGAAATTGCCCTCGATGGTGTCGCCGGCGGTGACGGAAATCATCATGTCGTTCCATACTGCGTCATCGCTGATTTCGGTCGTACCGCCACTCTCCTCATACTCATTGGCGAGTTCCAGAAATTCGCCGTCGGGACCGACCGACATCGCGAACCAGCCACGCTCCTTGCCGTCTGACGCCGCCGTCAACGGCTGGTCATCGTCCATGGCGCTGAACATCGCGTAATTCTTGGCAGAATTCGCGCTGTCATGGCGATTGAAATACATCAAACCACCTTCGTCATAGTAGCGACTGGCCAATTGCGACTGTCCACAGGTAATGCTTTCTTCGAAACCGCCATTGCCACCGTAATCGTCGTAAGCATCGTAAGAACAAAGGTTGCTGCCCTTCAGTACGGTTCTGTAACTGGATGCACCATAGATGAGGTTTCGACCAATTACTTCGGCAGCTTTCATGGCGCTGTAAGCATTGACATTGCCGGTGGCTGCAGCCGCCTCATAGTAGGCATATTGATCGGGTATCAGCGAGAAACTGTCGACCTGAGTGGTGTCGTCCAACCTCGTCTTGTTGAACACGACTGCATCCTCCAATACCCAGGCGGCGCGCACCATGGTGACGGTCATGGCATTGTCGCCCTCGACCAAATTCGCCGAGACGTTGACAGTTTCCAGAACATTGCCTTCGGCATCCAGTTGAGAGATGCGGACCAAGGCCTCGCCGGGGCTGATGTTCTCGATCACCCCGTTGACCACGCCGCCATTGGCCGGCTTTTCCAGCGTGGCGGACCCGGTGGGCGATCCATAGCATCCATAGTCATAACATTCCTGGTTGGTTGCATCCCATACCTCCACCAGCAGCGTGGTGGCATTCTCGTCGATGCGCGTCGCCGATGCGCCGGCTGAGGGAAACTCGACGCTGACGCCGACACTGGCCTTTGCGACCTGGGCACCTTGGCTGAGGGAAGCGGAATTACCACCGGTATCCAGACATCCATGCAGCAGCAACGCCGGGGAAAGCAGGCCCGCCAGCATGAGCGCCGAGATGAGACTTTTGTGCGTCTTTTTCATGATGTGCTCCATATTTCGCTTTGATGGGCTGGGATCAACGAACGATCACGTCGATATTGGATGGTGCCGTGCCGACTTGTACATTCGTCGAACGCGCATCCGTCAGAGCGCCGTCGCTGACGGTCAGCGTTACGGTGACCGGCGTGTCTGCGTTGGGTGCGGTGATCGTGCAGATCGAACTGCCGTCGACCAAAGCCTCGTTACACCCTTCGCCAAGCTGGAGACCGCTCGGTTCGGTGCTCCACGTTGCCGTCAGATTGTCGCCATCCGGATCCCATGCGTAGCCGGTAACGGTCATGGTCGCACCTTTTTCGTAGCGGCTGTTGTCGGCTATCAGCCAACTGACATTCGGCGCACGATTGGCTAGTGGCGACAGTACCGATACGGTACCCAGAACCGTGCAGCCCTGTTTGCCGACGCTGTCGGTCAATGCGAGAACCAGCGCGTGGTTGCCTAGAGGCAGCGCAATTTCGTGGATGGCGGTATTGGCCGTGACATTGCCGTTGGCGGCGAGGTTGCCGTTTCCGGTAAAGCTGCCGGAAAGGCCGGTGTCGCTACCGCCGCTGAAGGTGCCGTCAGCATTGCAGGTTGCACCGCTCCACACCCGCCAGCCAATCGGGAAATCGCCATCGCTATCCGTGCCGTATAGATAGAGTTGGGTGGTTGCGGTGGTTTGCTCGCCACTGAGTCGCATGCTTCGGCTATAGGCATAGCCATAGGCATAGGGTGCTCGATTGGCCAGCACGATGTCGTTCAGCACGACAACCGTGTTGTTGTCCTGGTTTTCCAGATTGGCGACGACGTTATCGGCCCTGAATTTACCGATGGAGGTGAACCCGTTGCTGACATAGACATCGTACTCGGTACCTTGGCGAACTTCGGCGCTGAAACGGCCATCGCTGCCGGTGGTCGCGGAGAAGCGACGGTTGTCGCCATAGCCATAGACGGATTGGCCGGATTTGGGTGCGCCCTGATCATCCATGACACGCCCCTGAACGGTTGACTGAACAGGTGGAGTGATGGTGATGTTTCGCGTGGCGCAGGTTGGAGATACGCCCAGCGTGGCGGAGTCGATTTCTGTCCACACTTCGTTGAACTGATCGTAATAACCCAGTTTGCCCTGACGATCCGTTCCGCTGTCGCTGGCGTCGGACTGTAGTAGCACGGTGATTTTGTAATCGCCGCTGGCATTGGTGGATCCCGAGCCATAGCTGAATGTCTGGATCGAATCGTTGTCGTACAAGGCCAAGTACTGACCGGAGATTGCCGCGTTGTTATCGCTGCGGGCCATCCTGCCCTGTATGCATAATTCCACTGGCTGAGCGAACACCAGCGGGTAATCCAGATTCCAGTATTGGCGCTGGAAATTCTCATTGGTCACATAAATGCGCACATTGAGTTGATTGGCGGCGGCGTAGGATCGGAAGTCGGCGGTATCGACCACGTCATCGTTGTTGTGATCGCCAACCTGTGCCCAGGTCACCATCGAAGACGCATCGCCGTTGTAGTTGCGCACCAGCGTGCCGATGCCGAACAGATCCCAGCGCCCGCTGTTGGGATCGTAGGTATAAATGGGCACCTGGAAGCCGTCGCGCGCTTCATCGCCGAGCAGTTTGTTGTTGCTCGGCGAACTGTCGAACGCACCGCGCATGGCTGCGCAGTCGCTGGTGTTGTCGGGAATGTCGACGTCGGTTTTCACCGGATCGTTGCAGGCGTCCTGCAACAGATTGTTCAGCGAGCCTTGCGGCAACCAACGGGTGACTACCGTTGGATTGTTCCAGTCAATGGCGGCCTTGCTCAGGCCACGTGCCACGCGCGCCGCTCTTGCCGCAGCACCAATGTTCTGCCCGCTGTCGCCATCGGTCAGATTCATGTAGTCGAAGCCCAGCGAGACGATGCGGATCGGTCGACCTTGCGCGTCGTTGCGGGAATCCGTATAGGAACCCGGGAAGCGGCGGGCATCGTCGGGATCGGATGAATCGAAAGTCTGTAACTGGGCGCGGATCGAGTTGACGCCGGTCAGGGTGTCCGCCGGGATGTCGATCTCCATGTCCGGGTCACCACCGGCCGCTTTTGCTGCCAGATATTGCTTGCCGGCCATTGCCTTGCGACTGCCATCGCGCATCCGTATCACGCCCATGACGAAGGAACCATTGCTGGCGCTGGCGGTGATCGCATTGCCGACATTGGCAACGCTGGTGATGACGCTGGACAACTCGGCATCCGGAATGCGAATGCTTTCCGGGCGGGACGTGAATTCGATACGGGTTGAATAATCGGTAAAGCCGTCGCGGCGGACGTTCACCACGACATAGCCGCCGCTGGCCAGTTCACCGTCGGGATCGTCCAATGTCAACTCATAGCCGCCGACGGCATTGCTGATCACCGTCTGCGCGTCGACTGGCGTGTTATCCATCTTGTACACGGCAACTTCGACCACGGCATCCGGAACCGCCGCAGCCTTGGCCGCAGCACCTGCTGCACCCACAGCGCCTACGCCGCCGGTCACGGCCACGGTTCCACCGGCCGGCGTGCCGTCGACATCGTCGCCACCGCCACCGCCAAGACAGCCACCGAGACTCAACAATCCCGCCAGCGCGAGCAATCGCGCTGTTTCCCTTAGACGGAAACCGGGCCGAGGTAAATCATGCGCTTTCGATTTCATGTTGGCTCCTGTAGCAAGTGAATGACGGTATCCAAGATACAGTCGTATTTCGTGTGAAGATCCGGGCGGGTGCCTGGTCAAGGTGTGCGACAAATGTGTCGGCGGGGTGCATGGGCGTGATGGAACATAGCCAGGGAAACAAGGAATCTCCTAATCATTCTGTACCAGGATCACTACTTGTCAAATCAACTTTCATGATTGGTTTTCATGCGTTTCATCGAAAGCAGACGTGTTCATGCATCCATCCCGACTCATGTTTTGACAATGATGGCTTGTAAACTCCATCGGCTGATGCGAATCAAGCACCAGCCTGATCTAGACCCGATTGGTCATTTCTTCGAGCATCGATCTATTTCGATTGCAACATTCTTGGGTTACTCTGACCAGTGTTCTACGTCATATTCTCCTGATGCATCTTGTGTAGCGCCGGGAGACATTCAGCTCACCTATTTGCCGGATCAACGTTGTCGATACCTCTGATTTTCCGCTCCGGGCGGTTATTTAGCTTGCCTGCTCTGGCGCTGTTTGCCGCTCTGCTGCTGTTGACCTGGTTGCTGGCACACTGGACCTGGGTGTTTCTCTCGCCGCGCCAGCATGGGCAGGCGGCGGGGGATGTCGTGACGATGTCGAGCAAAGTGCTGGCCGAAAAGGTGGTTGGGTTGCGTTTGTTCGGCGCTGGCGTGTCCACTGGGGAAATCGTCTCGGCCGCGCCGATTGCGGCGCCGTCGAACATCGGTGTGCGCGGCGTATACTCCGGCCGCGACGGTCGAACCGGCTTCGCGGTGCTGGTGGTGGACGGCAATCCGATTGCCGCACTCGTGGGGCAGGAGTTCGCACCGGGCATGATCCTGCAGCGGGTGTATCCGGAAAACGTCGAAATCGTGCGTAATGGACAACTCGAAAGCGTCCGTATGGCCTCGGCGCAGATGGGCTCGCCGAGCGCCACTCCGACGGTGACTTCGGGTTTGTTGATGAATGTTCGGCAACTCGGTTCTAGTCAGTATGGTATTTCTCGCGGCGAGATGCTGAAAGTCTTGAAGCGTCCGGATCAGTTCCCCCTGCTGGGTCGTTTCGGGCCGCATCCGCGCGGCGGCGCCTTGCTTGAGCAAAGTCCGGCTGGCGGCCTGGCCGACAAGCTGGGTTTGAAGGTCGGCGATGTGATCACGGCGCTCAACGGCAAGTCCTTGTCCGGACCGGGCGATGTAGCGCGGCTTTACGATCAGTTGGTGAAAAGCGAGAGGGTGAGCGTGGATGTGATGCGGGCGGGCAGCAGAATGAATTTCGGCATACAGGTGGCGCCATGAGTCGCGGTTTATCGCGGATATTGATGGCGTTCGCGCTATCCCTGACGGTTACGGCAAGCTGGGCGCAAAGCCGGGTGACGCTGAATTTCGTGAATGCCGAAATCGATACCGTGGTGCGTGCGATGGGCCAGATCACCGGCAAGAATTTTCTGGTCGATCCGCGCGTCAAGGGCACCATCAACATTTCCTCCGTCAGTCCGGTCAGCGCCGAGCTGGCCTATCAGATTCTGATCTCTTCGTTGCGCATGCAGGGTTTCACCGCGGTGGAAGGCAAGGGGGTGGTGAAGATCCTGCCGGAAGCCGACGCCAAGCAGCATTTCAGCCAGACTTACGGCAAAGTCGTCAAAAGCGGTGGCGATCAGGTGGTGACCCAGGTCTATCCGTTGCAACATGCGAGCGCCGCGCAACTGGTGACGGTATTGCGGCCGTTGATTGCGCCGAACAACGCGGTGTCGGCCTATCCCGGTTCCAACACCCTGGTGATCACCGATTACGCCGACAACCTGAAGCGCATCACCCAGATCATCGAGTCGATCGACAAGCCCAACGATGCCGAATTCAACATCATCAAGGTCAAGCATCTGTCTGCAATTGAACTGGCGCAACAGCTCACCCGGCTGTTCGCCGATGCACCGGCCACGCCGGCCCAGGCCGGTGGCGCGACGATGATGATTTCCGCCGATGGCCGCAGCAACAGCCTGCTGGTGCGGACCGACAGTCAGGGCAAACTGGCGACCTTGCGCGCCATGGTTGCCCAACTCGATACTCCGTCGGCCGGGATGAACAATCTGCAGGTCGTGCATCTGCGCAACGCCGATGCCACCAAGCTGGCGGAAACCCTGCGCGCGCTGGCCGCCGGCGAGTCGCGCGCCGCCGCCTTGACCGGCGCGACCGGCGCCGCTGCCGCTCCTGCGCCTGCCCCGGTATCCTCTGGCGGTGGCAGTGGCGTCACCATCCTGGCCGATGCCGCCAGCAACTCGCTGGTGATCAACGCCCCGGATCATTTGTACAACAGCTTGCGGGTGGTCATCGACAAGCTGGATGCGCAGCGTGCGCAGGTGTTTGTCGAGGCGTTGATCGTCGAAGTGACCAGCGCCAAGGCGGCTGAACTGGGCATCCAGTGGCAAGGGCCGATCTTGCAGCGTACAGGCGATTTCGCGCTGCTGGGCGGCACCAATTTCGGGACCGGCGGCAACAACCTGCTGGGACTTTCTGCCTCGATTGCAGCCGGTACGGCGGCTTTGCCGGGCACCGGCCTGAACCTGGCGCTGGGTCAGATGATCACCCTCAATGGCGAGAAGGTCACCAGTCTGACCGCGCTGGCTCGCCTGCTCGAATCCGACAGCGATGCAAACATCCTGTCCACGCCGAATCTGCTGACGCTGGACAACGAGGAAGCCAAGATCGTCATCGGCCAGAACGTGCCGTTCATCACCGGCAGCTATGCGCAGACGGGGAGCGCCGGCAGCAGCGCATCGGTCAACCCGTTCCAGACCATCGAGCGCAAGGATGTCGGCCTGACGTTGAAGGTCAAGCCGCAGGTTTCCGAAGGCGGCAACATCAAGCTGCAGATCGTGCAGGAAGTGTCCAACGTGCAGGATGCCAGCAACTCAGCCGGTATCATCACCAACAAGCGCTCGATCGAAACCACCGTGCTGGTCGGCGACGGCGAGGCCATCGTGCTTGGCGGCCTGATCCAGGACGATGTGCAGAACGGTATCGACAAGGTCCCCGGCCTGGGCGACCTGCCGTTGATCGGCGCGCTGTTCCGCAGCGAATCGCGCAAGCGCACCAAGACCAATCTGATGGTGTTTCTGCGTCCGGTGGTGGTTCGCACGCCTGAAGCCCTGGCGGGTTTGACCGAGACCCGTTATGACTACATTCGCAACATCTACGGCGCTTTTCCTGTGACTCGGCGGGTGCTGTTGCCGGACAACTCGCCGGGGGCGCTGCCGGATCTCAAACTGGATGGCGTGCTGGCCGGTAAACCGCCCGTCCGGCCTGAGCCGCCGGCGCCGGTCAAAAAAACAGCGCCGCAGCGATCGAGCAACGATTTTTCAATCTGGCCGGAATAGGCGCCCGGATGTCGCAAACGCCGATCGACCCTGTCACTGTCCGCCGCATTCCTTACCCTGTCGCGCGGATGTTGTGTTGCGGGGATGGCATCATTGAATTAATGTTTATACAATAAAGGCATTGGACTACGAATTCGACGCAGCAAAAGACGAGAGTAACCTTGTCAAGCACGGTTTGTTGTTGGCTGATTCCGAAGGCTTTGAATGGGAAACAGCCGTGGTTCGTGAGGACACACGCAAGTGCTATTCAGAACCCCGGTTCGAGGCGACTGGATACATTGGCGAACGCTTACACGTGATGATTTACTGCATTCGCGGTGAGGCAATCCGCATCATTAGTCTGCGCAAAGCCAACAAGCGAGAGGAGAGTCGTTATGCCGAAACTTAAAATTGGGCACATCAGCCCGACCCCGGAAGAAGATGCTGCCATTAACGCTGGCATCGCCGCTGACCCGGATGCCCGCGAATTGGACGCTGAATGGTTTGCCCAGGCAAAACCGGCCAGCGAGTTTTACCAGTCAGAGACTTATGCCGCGTTGGTCGCCATGAAACGCCCACGTGGCCGCCCAAAAGCTGACGAAACGAAAGTCTTTACCGCCATCCGCCTGGATGCAGACTTGCTGGCTGCGTTCAAGTCCACTGGCAAGGGTTGGCAAACACGGGTGAATGCCGCGCTCCGCCAGTACATCGCCGAGCACCCGATAAATGGTTGAAATCCTGTCCAGCGACCCCGCCATCGTTCGACGCATCCCCTATCACGCCGCGCGCGCGCATGGCGTGGTGGCGGCGCGCCAGGTCGGCGACGCGATCGAAGTCTGGGTGCGCGAGGACGCCGGCATCGCGGCATTGTCCGAGGCGCGTCGGGTGCTGGCGACGCGTTTGCTGCCGGTGTTGCTCAGCGGCGAGGAGTTCGACAGTCGTCTGGCCCAGGCCTATGCGCGCGAGGATGCCCATGCCGCGCGGATCATGGACGACCTGGAACAGGAGATTGACCTCACGGCGCTGGCGCAGGATATCCCGGCGGTCGGCGATCTGCTCGAATCGGAAGATGACGCGCCGATCATCCGCCTGATCAATGCGCTGCTGGCGCAAGGCCTGCGCGAGGGCGCTTCCGACATTCATCTGGAAGCCTACGAGAATCGCTCGGTGATCCGCTATCGCGTCGACGGCATGCTGCGCGATGTGATGACCCCGCCGCGTGCCCTGCATGCGGCGCTGGTGTCGCGGATCAAGGTGATGGCCAGCCTCGACATTGCCGAAAAACGCCTGCCGCAGGATGGCCGCATCACCTTGCGCGTCGCCGGCCGGCCGGTCGATGTGCGGGTTTCCACGTTGCCCACCGGCCACGGCGAACGCGTCGTGCTGCGTCTGCTGGACAAACAGCATGGCCGGCTGGAACTGGAAGCGCTGGGCATGAATGCTTCGGTGTTGCGCGGGCTGGACAACCTGATCCGCGCGCCGCACGGCATCATTCTGGTCACCGGACCGACCGGCTCGGGCAAGACCACGACGCTGTACGCGGCGCTGTCGCGGCTTGACGCGACCAAGCTGAACATCATGACCGTGGAAGACCCGATCGAGTACGACCTCGATCAGGTCAGCCAGACGCATGTCAATCCGCGCATCGAACTGACTTTCGCGCGCGCCTTGCGCGCCATCCTGCGCCAGGACCCGGACGTGGTGATGATCGGCGAGATTCGCGACCTGGAAACCGCGCAGATCGCCGTACAGGCGTCACTCACCGGCCATCTGGTGCTGGCCACGCTGCACACCAATGACGCGCTCGGTGCGGTCACCCGCTTGTCGGATATGGGCGTCGAACCCTATCTGCTGGCCACCAGCATGATCGGCGTGCTCGGCCAGCGCCTGATCCGCCGCCTGTGTCCGGCCTGCAAACAGCCCTCGGCGCTGGATGGCGCCGAACAGGCGGCGCTGGCCGGTTTCAATATTGATCAGGTGATGCATGCCGTCGGCTGCCCGGAATGCAATCACACCGGCTATCGCGGTCGCACTGGCGTCTATGAACTGTTCAGCCTCAACGACGCCGCCCGCCGGCAGATCCATGATGGCGCCAGCGAGGCGGTGTTGCGCGCAGAGGCGTCGGGCAACGGCTGGTTGAGTCTGTATGACGACGGCCTGCGCTGGGTCGCGGCGGGGGAAACCACACTGGAAGAAGTGATGCGGGTGGCCAGGGCATGATCAACATCAGTAACTTGCACACATGGCCGGATTCCGCTTTGAAGCCATAAACGCCGCCGGTCGTCGCGAAAGCGGCGTGCTGGAGGCCGATACGCCGCGTCAGGCGCGCGCGCAACTGCGTGAACGCGGCCTGATCCCGACCCAGGTCGAGGTGTTGCTGGAAGCGGTGCAGCGGCAGAGCAAGCGACGTTTCCGCGAACGCGGGCTGTCCGCAGGTGATCTGGCCCTGGCCACGCGTCAGATGGCGACGCTGCTGGCCGCCGGGCTGACCATGGAGGAAACCCTGTCGGCCTGCATCGAACAGTCCGAATCCGCCGCCACCCAACGCGTGCTGGCCGGCGTACGCGGCGAGGTGCTGGGCGGCGCTTCGCTGTCGCGGGCGATGGCGCGCTATCCGGCGGTTTTTTCCGAGCTATACCGCACCATCGTCGCCAGCGGCGAGGACTCCGGCAAACTGGGCGGCGTGCTGGAACGTCTGGCGGATTACATCGAGGCGCGCAACAGCCTGCATCGCCGGGTCAGTCTGGCGTTCATCTATCCGGCGCTGGTGACCACGGTTGCGGTGCTGGTGGTGGCCGGCTTGCTGACCTATGTCGTGCCGCAGGTGGTGGCGGTGTTCGAGAACTCGCACCAGACCCTGCCGCTGCTGACCCAGATCTTGATCGCGGTATCCGGACTGCTGCGCAGTTTCGGCCTGTATCTGCTGGCGCTGTTGATCGGTGCGGCATTGCTGTTCCGCCAGGCGCTGCGCGGCGAGGCATTTCGGCATCGCTGGCATGGCTTTTTGTTGCGCCTGCCGTTGATCGGTCGCCTGACCCGCAACGTCAACACCGCGCGTCTGACCAGCACGCTGGCCATCCTGTCCGGCAGCGGCGTGCCGCTGCTGTCGGCGTTGCATGCCGCTGCGGGGGTGGTCGGCAACCTGCCGATGCGCGCGGCGGTCGATGAAATCGTCAAACGGGTGCGCGAGGGCGGCAGCATGAGCCGCGCGATTGCTTCGACCGGCATGTTCCCGCCGGTGATGACGCATCTGGTCGCCAGCGGCGAGAAAAGCGGCCGTCTGCCGGAAATGCTCGAACGCATCGCCAATCAGCAGACGCAGGAGCTGGATACCCGAGTGCTGTCGATGACCGCGCTGCTGGAGCCGTTGCTGATTCTGGTCATGGGCGGCGTGGTGCTGCTGATCGTGCTGGCGATCCTGATGCCGATTTTCGAGATGAACCAGATGGTGCGCTGAGCCAGACTTATTCCGCTTCCCGCATGCGCCGCAAGCGATCTTCTTCTTCCAGGCGCACGTCCTCGATTTCCCGCATTACGCTGTTCAAGTCCACCGGCTTGTTGCTCTGCCGGAAGCGCCCGCTCAGTGGTGTGTCCGGCGTCAACTCGCCGTGTTCGTACAGGGACCAGATTTCCTTGCCGTACTGGGTGGTCGCCAGTTCCGGGGCGTAGCGACCGAAGTAATCGGCCAGGTTGGCGACGTCGCGTTCCAGCATGGCTTTGGCGTGGTTGTTGCCGGCGGCGTCTACGGCCTGCGGCAGGTCGATGATCACCGGCCCATCGTGGCTGATCAGGATGTTGAATTCCGACAGATCGCCATGGATCACCCCGGCGCACAGCATCAGCACCACCTGCCGGATCAGCGCGTGAAAATGGATCCGTGCCTGCTCCGGCGTGAACTCGACATCGTTCAACCGCGGCGCGGCATTGCCCTCGGCATCAGTGACCAGTTCCATCAACAGCACGCCGGCATGGAAGTTGTAGGGAACCGGTACCCGCACGCCGGCGCGGGCCAGACGATACAAGGCATCGACTTCGGCGTTCTGCCAGGCTTCTTCCTGGGCTTCCCGGCCATAGCGGGTGCCCTTGGCCATGGCGCGCGCCTGGCGGCTGTTCTTGACCTTGCGGTTTTCGGTGTAGTCGACGCTCTGGCGGAAACTGCGCTTGTTGGCTTCCTTGTAGACCTTGGCGCAGCGCACCTCGTCGCCGCAGCGGACGACGAACACCATCGCTTCCTTGCCGCTCATCAGTTGTCGGGTGACGTCGTCGATCAGTCCGTCTTCGAGCAAAGGTTGGAGTCTGGGCGGAATTTTCATGGGATTGCGCGGAATAAATTGGAAGCCGAGAAATACGGGTAGTGGAGGAACAGCACTGACTTAAACGTGAAACGACAAAAAAACGCACCCTAGTCATTCTCGCGAATACGGGAATCCAGTGGTTTTTACCCGGTCTGGATTCCCGCATTCGCGAGAATGACGGTGGTTCTGGCTTAAGTAAGTGCCAGTCGGATAGTGGGGGCATTGTGCAAGATTAGACACGGAATAATAAATTTTGATTAAATTCCTTTTGATACCAAGTACTTGCACTATAATTTGAATGTAACGGTTATTGTGTGACTAACGTTTTTTGTAGATTCGCTGATACAGCGGATGGAATTTAGCGATGGGGAGTAGCAAGATGAACAAGTCGTTTTTGCTGTTGGCTTCGATTTCACTGGTACTGACCGGCTGCGCCACACGTGACTATGTGCATGAATATGTGCAAGCCAAACTGGACCCGTTGAGCACGCAGTCACAGGCTCTGAATGGCCGGGTGGCCGCCGCCGAGTCTGGCCTGGAAGGGCAGCGAAAAAGAACAGATGCCGCCATCGCCGAAGTTCAGGTTACGCTGAAAGTGCATGCCGATCGTCTGGCCGCCAACGAGGCGGACATCGCGCAATTGTCGAAAACCGCACGGGAAGCGCTGGAACGGGCCAGCGCGGCCGGCAAGCTGGCGGCCGGCAAGCTGAGTTACGAAGTGGTGCTGTCCGATGACAAGTTGAAATTTGCATCCGGCAAGTCCGAATTGGGCGGCGTTGCCGAAGCCTCTCTGGACGAGTTCGTCGCGCAACTGAAGAACAATGACCAGAATGTCTACATCGAAATCCAGGGCCATACCGACAGCACCGGCTCTGCGGCGGGCAACATGAAACTGGGTGCGGCGCGCGCCGAGGCGGTCAAACGTTATCTGAACATCCACGGCGGCATTCCGCTGCACCGCATGTCGACCATTTCCTATGGCGAAACCGAACCGGTCGCCGACAACATCAACAAGGCGGGGCGCAATCAGAATCGACGCGTGGTACTGGTCGTGATTCAGTAAAATCCTGTCTCCCCTCGCGGCGCGCCATCGACGTGCCGCTTTTTTTATGTCCTCAAAAGGAGTGTTCATGTCCGTCACGACAACCGCCAGCGGCCTGGTAATCGAAGAAATGCAGCTTGGCACGGGCGACGAGGCCCTGGCCGGCAAGATGGTCAGCGTGCATTACAGCGGCTATCTGACCAATGGCAACAAGTTCGATTCCAGCGTCGATCGCAATGAAGCGTTCGATTTTCCGCTCGGGCGCGGCCATGTCATTCGGGGTTGGGATGAAGGTGTGGCCGGCATGAAGGTCGGCGGCAAGCGCAAGTTGACCATTCCGCCGGACCTGGGCTACGGCGCACGCGGCGCCGGTGGCGTGATTCCGCCGAACGCAACGCTGGTGTTCGACGTCGAACTGCTGGCGGTGCGCTAAGCCACAGCCGGCGGCGGCGCGCGGGGCGCGTTCAGCGCCGCCGGCTTATTTTCTCTTGTCCAGTTTCTTCAACCCGGCTTCGATGCGATTGCACAAGGTTTCCAGGATCATGATTCGGGCATAGTTCTTGTCGTTCGCCGGAATCAACGACCAGGGCGCGATTTCGGTGCTGGTCCGATCCACCATGTCGCACACGGCTTGTTCGTACTGCGACCACTTTTCCCGGTTGCGCCAGTCTTCGGCGGTGATCTTGTAGCGTTTGAAGCCGGTGTTTTCGCGCTCCTGGAAACGCTTCAACTGTTCCTCCTCGCTGATCGCCAGCCAGAATTTCACCAGCACGATGTCGTGTTCCGTCAGTTGCGTCTCGAAATCGTTGATTTCGCTGTAGGCGCGCATCCAGTCGTACTCTGCGCAATAGCCCTCGACGCGTTCCACCAGCACCCGGCCATACCAGGAGCGGTCGAACAATGTCAGCTTGCCGCGTCGCGGCAGATGGCGCCAGAACCGCCATAGATAGGGCTGGGCTTTTTCCTCGTCGGTCGGCGCAGCGATCGGAATGATCTGATAGCGGCGTGCGTCGAGCGCGCCGGTGATGCGACGGATGCTGCCGCCCTTGCCGGCGGCGTCGTTGCCCTCGAACACGCAGACTACGGAAATGTCCCCGAATCGCTTGTGCCGGGTCAGCAGGTTCAGACGGCCCTGAAGTTCTTCCAGTCGAGCCTGATAGGTTTGCTTGTCGAGCTTGGCATCGAGATTCAGCGCCTTCAGCAGATGCAGATTGTCGACCGCCGGCGGCAGCGGCGGCACCGATAGCACTGGCGCAGGCAGCGCATCGCGTTCCAACCGATGGCGCAGGTTCTCCAGCAGGATGCGGCCGAAGGTCAGACTGCGATAGCGCTCGTCCTCACCCTCGATGATGTACCACGGAGCATGCGCGGTGCTGCTGGTGCGCAGCACTTTCGAGCTAGTCTGGAAAAACTTGTCGTAATGCTCGAAGTGCTCCCAGTCGCGCTCGGTCACCCGCCAGCGCGTATGCGGATCCTTTTGCAGGCTTTTGAGGCGTTTTTCCTGGCGGTCCTTGGACAGGTGAAACCAGAATTTCAGAATCAGCGCGCCTTCGTCGGCGAGCATGCGTTCGAACCGCACATTGCGCGCGATCGCCCGGTCCAGTCCGGCGTTCTTGATCCGGTCATAGACCCGGTCGAGCAACGGCAGGCTGTACCAGGAGCCCTGGAACACCGCCATCTTGCCTTTCGGCGGCAACGCGCGCCAGAAGCGCCACATCGGCGGACGATCGCGTTCCTCGTCGGACGGCTCGCCCATGCCATGGGTCAGGATATGACGCGGGTCCAGCCACTGGTTGAGCAGGCCGACCGATTCGCTGCGCCCGGCGCCGTCGACCCCGCCGATCAGTATCACCACCGGAAACGCGCAGGTGGTGATCAGGTCGTACTGCGCGTCGAGCAATGCCTCGCGCAATTCCGGAAGCTGCTGTTCATAGCTGGCTTTATCGACCTTGTGACCGATTTCGGCGGATTCGAACATTTCGTCTGCTCCTTTTAAACCCTACGATGCGAACCCCGCGCCGTTATGACATATTTCGCCAGCTACAAACCGGCAAGGTATTCGGCGATGGCGTCAATATCCGCGTCGGTCAAGGCCTTCGCGAACGGCATCATTGTGGCGCTTTGCGGGCCGACCGGCGTACCCGCGCGATAGTCTTGCAACAGCCTGGCCAGTTCCACGGCCGGCCGCCCCGCCAGTTTCGCGAACGGACCCTGACCTTCGCCGTTGCGGCCATGGCAACCCTGGCAAACAGCGACATATCTAAGTTTTCCCGGATTCACCGTTGGCGCGACGGTGTCTGCCGGCGTCTCCAGCGGCTGTGGTGCGCTGGTTTGCGGCGCCGCAGCGGGGGCGACTTCGGATTTTTCGCCACAGGCCGCCAGCGCGGTCAGGGCAATCAGGGCAATCAGTGCTACTACGGCGGCACGCATGTCAGGCTTCTGGATTACTTCGAGTAGTACAGAAAATTGGCATAGGAAGCTTCGGCGACCTTGAACCACTGGTTTTCCATGTCACGGAAGATTTTCCAGTCCTTGTAGATTTTCGCGAAGCTCGCGTTTTTCTTCGCCTCTTCGTCGTACAGGGCAAACGCCGCCTGTTTCGCGGCTTCCATGATGTCTTTCGGGAAGGCGCGCAGTCTTGCACCTTGCTTGATCAGGCGCATCATCGCCTGCGGATTTCTGGCGTCATACTCGGCCAGCATCCTGACATTGGCCTCGACGCAGGCCGTTTCGAAAGCGGCCTGATAGCTTTGCGGCAGTTCTCGCCATTTCTTGATGTTGACGTAGAACGACAGTTGCGGACCGCCTTCCCACCAGCCGGGGTAGTAGTAGTTCTTGGCAATCTTGTGGAAGCCGAGTTTCTCGTCGTCATACGGTCCGACCCACTCCGCCGCATCGATCGCGCCGCGCTCCAGGGACGGATAGATATCGCCGCCGGCCAGCGTCTGCGGCACCACGCCCAGCTTCGCCATGATCTGGCCGCCGATGCCGGGAATGCGCATCTTCAGACCCTTCAGGTCGGCCAGCGATTTGATCTCCTTGCGGAACCAGCCGCCCATCTGCACGCCGGTGTTGCCGCCGGGGAACTGCACGATGTTGTATTGCTGGAACAATTCGCGCATCAACTTCATGCCGCCGCCGGCATACATCCAGGCGTTCTGCTGGCGCGCCGTCAGGCCGAACGGCATGGCGCAATCGAAGGCGAACGCCATGTTCTTGCCGACATAGTAATAACTCGCGGAATGGCCGCATTCGACCGTGCCGTTCTGCACCGCGTCGAGCACCTGCAAGCCCGGCACCAGCTCGCCACCGGCATGCACCCGCAACTGGAATTTGCCGCCGGTGATCTTGTTCAGCCGATCGGCCAGGACTTCCGCTGCGCCGTAGATGGTATCCAGACTCTTGGGAAAGCTCGACGCCAGATGCCATTTTACGCTCGGGCCATCGGCAAACGCCTTCGGCGCCAAAGCGGTGGCGGCAAGGCCGAGACCGGCGCCGGCGGAGGTCAGAAAGTTGCGTCGTTGCATGGCTAACCTTGAATAGTTGATGGAAGAAAAGAAACTAGCTGAGCGGTTTGGGTGACGATTCAACCGAGTCATGAGCTGGCTTATCAGCGTGGGCGGAAAAACCGGCGGTTTCATGCCGGCGCCTTCCGCCGTATGCGCCAAGCGTTGGCGAAAGACGCAATCGCTTTTCCGCCCTAAGCTCAAGGTTCAATGTTTAAGCAATGTGACACCACGCAAACCGGCCTTACCTGCGCTACGCACCAATACTTTGTCAAACGTCATGAATCGCTCACTATCCGGGCATTGTGCTGCATGCAGCGCATCAGCAAAATCCAGGCCTGTCGCATACGCATCCAGGACACGCTGGGCCAGCACGCTGTCGGCGGGGCTGATGTTCTCCAAATTCAAAAATTCTCGCAAACTCGCTTCAATATCGGGCAACCGCAGGGCATAGCAGGCGCGTAGTACCCACTCGCATTCCATCAGCACCGACATGGATACCGTACAGGGTTCGGCGGCCACCAGACTTTCGGCTGCACGCGTTTGTTGCGGATCGTCACCCACGAGCAGGCGAATGACTACATTGGTATCTAGTACAGCCATCAACGCGAGTGCCTGCTGGCTGCTTCACTCAGCACGGCCGCATTCATGTCCTCAATGCTGACAACCGGGCCCTGGTACGCAATGCGTTGGCGTATGGCCGCCAAGCCCTGTGCGAGAGGTTGTTTTTGACTCGTCCGTACAGGTTTGAGCAACAGTCCTTCCGTGGTTTCCAGTACTTCCAACCGGGTACCAGCGTGCCAGTGGCGGGCATCGCGCAGGGCTTTGGGGATGATGATTTGCCCCTTACTGGACAGTAAGGTTGTTTGCATAATGGTTCCAGAGCAGAGGGGTAAGAACTCAATCTTACTTTTGTGCAGCAAGTGCTGCAAGCACCGCGATTGCTTTCCCGCCCTGCACAAGCAGTAGTCCTGTGAACCCTACAATGGCTAGGCTCAAGAAAATACCGGCCGTATCCGCACGATGACATCAATGCTCTCCGCCAGCATGCCCTCCGGCAATTTCGGCATGTCGGTCACCTGCAGGGCATCGGCCGGGATGTCGGTCAACTCGCCGCTGACCAGGTTGTAGAAGTGATGATGCGGCGCGGTGTTCGGGTCATAGAAAATCTTGCTCGGATCGACAATGACTTCGCGCACCAGACCTTTTTCCAGAAACAGCCGCAAGGTGTTGTAAACCGTGGCTTTCGAGGTTTCGCTGTGCTGCGCGTTGACGATGGCCATAATTTGATCAGCCGACTGATGCTCGCAGCGCGAAAACAGCGCATTGGCGATTTCGATGCGCTGATGCGTGGGCGCGATACCGTGCGCCCGAAGTCGTTCGGAAAGCACGCCGCGCGGGATGGGGGTGGGCTGTGAAGTCGACATGAAAACGCAATAAGTCAATGTATTGCGGATATTGTAGGTGCGCAGATACGCATCGTCTAACTGTGCGCGCCAGATATCGGTTGTGGAAGCCGACGTCGCGCACATCATGACCAATTGTTCCGCTCATTCCGGTAAACATGCCGTCCGTCATGGGGCGGCTTTCGTGAACTCGGCGGGACGCTATGCTAGGAACATGAAAAATGCCAACCTGCCTGTTCCGGATGCTTCGGATCGCACCATCAAACAAACTGTCAATCGTGGTTTCACGATGATTGAACTGCTGGTCACCTTGTCCATCGCGGGCATCATGCTGACCGTGGCGATTCCCAGTTTCAGGGATTTTCTGCTGAATAGCCGCCTCACCACGCAAACCAATGAATTTGTTCTGGCGTTGACCTTGGCCAAGAGTGAAGCAGTCAAACGCGGTGCCACGGTGACCGTCTGCAGTCGCGCCACCAATGCCAGTTGCGCCGCCAGCACGACCTGGGATGATGGCTGGCTGGTATTTGTGGATGGTGGTGTCGCAGGTACGGTGGATGGCGATGATCTGGTGCTTCAGATACAGGCTCCTCTGGATGGCGACAACACGCTACGCGCTGGTGCCAGACAGCGGGTGTCCTTCCAGAACACCGGTTTCAGTGCCGGTTTCAACGATACATTCAGACTGTGTGATTCACGTGGCGTTGACGATGCCAGAAGAATCACGGTTTCCTTGCAGGGCAGGGTAACGACACAGATTGGAGGAGTGGCCTCATGTCCGTAACCATGATGCGCGGCATGGCCGGCAGGTGTTCAATCGGTACGGCTGCTCGGCCAGGCGCGCAAGGGGGGTTTACCCTGCTGGAAATCCTGGTCGCCATCGTCGTGCTGTCCATCGGTCTGCTGGGTCTGGCCGCATTGCAGGTGGTTAGCCTGAACAACAACCAGTCCGCCTATTACCGTTCCATTGCAACCCAGCAGGCTTACGACATGGCGGATCGGATACGTTCCAACCCGGCGGGATTCATTGCCGGCGAATATGACGATCTCGACGAAACGATACCCGTCGCCGCCCCGGCCTGCACCACCACGGCTTGCACGGCAGCAGAAATGGCGGTTTCTGATCACGCCCGCTGGAACACGAATAATCAGCGTCTGTTGCCGGAAGGTGAAGGCACGGTCGTGGGGGACGACGGCTCCTTCGTCATTACCGTGACATGGACCGAGAAGACAACAATCGTAGACGGCGTAAACGAAGACCAGTCGTTCCAGACCACGATGGTGCCATGATGCGTCACGCAGACTGTTCCTTGTTTGATTCGCGTTGTCAGATTCGCAGTCGGCTGCCCAGCTCAAACCAGTCCGGCATGTCCTTGCTGGAACTATTGATTTCCCTGAGCCTCGGCCTGTTGCTGTTGACCGGTATCGGTACGATCTATGTCGGCAGCAACCAGACCTATCGGGTCCAGGAGCAGAACGCCCGCATCCAGGAGTCCGGCCGCTACGCGCTGGACGTTCTTGGCCGCAGTTTGCGGCAGGCCGGTTACTGGAATATGCCGCTGGCGCCGGATTCGAACCAGACCGGCTTCGCCGGCGTACCGATTGCGGGCACTGCCACCACGGTCACCGTGCAATATGACGGTAGCGACGGCCCAAATTGCATTGGCACGGCTGTTGCGGTCGGCGCTATCGTTACCGATGCCTTCGATCGGACCGGCACGGATCTACGTTGCAATAACCAGCCGCTGGTATCCAGTGTCGAAGACCTGCAGTTCCTGTACGGCATCGACACCGACGGCGACAACTCGGCGAACCAGTACATCGCCGCACCGACTGTCGCGCAGCGCGACCAGATCGTCAGCGTGCGGGCCTGCGTGCTGATCCGTTCAGAGGACCAGGGCATCGCCTCGACGGATCAGCGCTACCTGAATTGCGCCGGCGCACTGGGCACCGCGGCGAACGCCGCCGCCGAATTCACCACTGCGCCCGCCAGCGACAACCGTCGCCTGCATCGCGCTTTTGTGGCCACCTTCAATCTGCGCAACCGCGTGCCCTGAACGGCCACCATGAGCCCGAAGATGACACCCCATCGCCTTTGCCACCCGTCCAAGCTCCGCCAAACCGGCGCGGCGCTGATCACCGGCCTGATTTTCATGGTGGTATTGACCATGATCGGCGTCACCGCCGCGCGCATGTCGACCCTGGAAGAGCGTATGTCCGGCAATATGCGCGACCGATCGATCGCCCTGCAGGCGGCGGAAATTGCCCTGCGCGACGCGGAAGCCGATGTCGCCAATGCGGTTCCCGCCGAAGACCGGAATATCTCCGGAATCACCGATTTCCTCGGCGATTGCGGTCTGGCCACAGCCGCGACGACCGATGACGGTCTGTGCTACAGCGGGCCGGGTGTGGCCACCGTTATTTTTGCTGCTGACGACAACGACTTCGCCGCCACAATTACCACCGCAACCTATGGCGACTACACCGGCGCCGCTGCCATTCCCGGTCTCTCGGCGCAGCCGCGCTATGTCATCGAGGGTGTGCCGAAATTGCTTTCCGGCGAGGGCAGTACGCAACATTTCTACCGCATCACCGTGCGCGCCCAGGGCGCCAATGAAAATACCGTGGTTTGGCTACAGGAAGTATTCAAACCTTGAACGCCAGAATAATCCGACAGCGGAGAACGACATGAACCCACTACGCCGCGCATTGCGCCACCCGATAGCCCTGGTGTTGCTGAGTCTGGCAGCCTGGCTGCCAGGCACTGCGCCAGCCCTGAATCTGGCCCAGGAACCGTTGTTCATCGCCTCGACCCAGCCGCGCGTGATGTTGCTGATGTCGCGCGATCATGAATTGTCGAAGAAGGCCTATACCGATTACTCCGACCTGGATGGCGATGGAACGCTGGATACGACCTACAACAATGCGGTCGAGTATTACGGCTATTTCGATCCGGACAAGTGCTACAGCTACAGCGGCAGTCGATTCGAACCTTCCGGCTCGGCCAGCTCGCATTACTGCAACAGTCTTGTAACCGATCCCGTCACTCTCGTCACTGGCTGGGCCGGCACCGGCTGGAGCGGCAATTTCCTGAACTGGGCCAGCATGACGCGCATGGATGTGGTGCGCAAGGTGCTCTACGGCGGTTATCGTTCCACCGACAGCACGGGTACCGCACTGGGTGCGACCGTGCTCGAACGGCACATGCTGACCAACGATGTGCATGCATATACCAAGGTTTTCGAAACAACCGACAGCACTGAAATCCGCAAACTGACGCCGTATGCGCCGGCCGCCGATGCCTCGGGAAAATATGCCATCTCGCTGTGCAACGTCACCGATGTGCCTTTGAACAACACCAAATCCGGTTCGGTCGATACCGCCACCTATCCGCCCTTGATCAAGGCTGCCAGCGGCAGTTGGCCGCAATGGGCGATGTCGGAAATCAACCAGTGCATCTGGCGCGAGCAAAAGGGTGACGCATTGACCACACGTCCCAGCACGACTTCCCGGTTGACCGGCGGCAGCGACTTGATCGCGCGGGTGGCGGTTTGCGCACCGAACCTGCTGGAAGGCAATTGCAAGTCCTACTACACGCGCGCCGTCACGCCGGTTGAAACGGTCAAGCCAACCGGATTGTTGCAGGAGTATGGCGACGTAGACGCCGACCGGCGGGTACGCTTTGGTTTGATAACCGGCAGTTACAACAGGAACACCGATGGTGGCGTACTGCGCAAGAATATCAAGCTGTTCACCAACAACCAGAATACCGCGCTCAGCAGCGCTTCGATCTGCGGTGACAACAATGCCAATGACGAAGTCGATGTCTGTACCGGACAGTTCATCAACCAGGGCAGTTCAGACAAGGGCATCGTCAAGACGCTCAATGCCCTGCGCATCGCCGACTGGAAGTACAACTTCAGCAGCGGGCTGGTCGCCAGCGGAAGTTACGATACTTGTAATGCGGCTAATCTGCTGAACAACACCAATAATACCTGCCGCGACTGGGGCAATCCGTTATCGGAAATGTATTACGAGGCGCTGCGCTATTTTGCCGGCAAGACCAGCGCGACCGCCAGTTACGCCACAACCTCGGACAGCAGCTATATCACCGGTCTGCAGCAGGATACCTGGGATGCCAATTCGGATCCCTTGCCTAGCACCGAGTGGTGCGCGATTTCTAACATCATCACGCTGTCAACCGGTCTCAATTCGCTCGATACCAATACTTTCGCCTACGATATCACCGGCCTGGACTCGTCTAGCGTCACTACGCTGACGGCGGCGGTAGGTACCGGCGAGGGGTTGTCCGGCAATTATTTCATCGGCAGTAACAGCGTCGAAAACAACAACATCTGCACGGCGAAATCGCTCACCAGCCTCGACAATGCCAGCGGCATCTGTCCGGAAATACCGCAATTGAAAGGCGGTTACAAGCTGGCGGGTTTGGCCAACGCCAATCGCAGCGTGGATCTGCGACCAGGGTATCTGGACAATCGAACCAAACGCTGGACCGGTATCGAGCCGGATTGGGTTGCGCGCCAACCCATCAAGACCTATGCCATTGCGCTGGCGGAAACCCTGCCCAGCTTCGATATTCCAGTGGGCGGCGGCATTATCACCTTGATTCCGGCGTGTCGATCCGGCGGCACCAGCGCCACCGGCAGCAATGTATGCAGCCTGACCGATTTGCGGGTCGAGGATCTGACCAGCACCTCCGGTCGTTTTCTGGCCTCCTGGGAAGACTCGACGGCGGGCGGCGACTATGACATGGACGCGGTGTCACGCATCGAATATCGGGTGGTCGGCACTGAACTGCATGTCAGTGTTTCGGTTGTCCAGGCGGCAACTGGCACGCCCATGAAGTTGGGTTACACCATCACGGGGACGGCGGGTTATGACAATTCGCATTACCTGATCAATATTCAGAGCACAGGCGATGGTGGAACGACTTGTTCCGCTACCAACCAAAGGCAGTTCAGTCTCATCTCCAGCCCACCCAGTTACGGCGTCAACTGCGCTACGAAACCCGCGACTTCAACTTGTAACTACACCAATTATATGGGTGTTGTAGAGACCGTCGAACTCCCGACCGGCGTCAAGACTGCGGGGAGTTATGCCTGCGTCAAACCGGATGGAACAGCCGGCTCGGATTGCGGTTGTCCGAAAACCTGGACCTACAGTCCGGGTTCGACATCCGCCAGTTTTCTTAAAAATCCGCTCTGGTATGCCGCCAAGTACGGCGCGCCTGATGCCGAATGGGATGTCCAGAACAACCTCACCGGCGCGGACGGTGCGGACGGCATTCCGGACAACTACTTCGATGTGCGCAATCCGGCGAATCTATACGACGCCCTGGCGGATGTATTCGATGCCGCTTCCGAGCCCGATGCCTCGGCGTCCTCGGTGGCGACCAACTCGACCAACCTGCAGACCCAGAGCCGCGTGTTCCAGGCCAAGTTCTCCAGCGCCGACTGGAGCGGACAGGTGCTGTCGTTTGCCTTTGTCAGTGGCACCAGCGAACTGAGCGATACGCCGGAATGGGATGCGGGGGTCAAGATCAACGACCAGAATCCGGCCAGCGGGCGAGTAATCATCACCAGGGGCGCTTCCGGCGGCGTTGCGTTCGATTATGCCAGTCTGGCTGCGGCCGACAAAACCCACCTGGACAAGAACTTCAATGGCGTCGCCGATAACTGCGGTCCGGAACGCGTCGCCTACCTGCGCGGCGTCCAGACCAACGAGGGCAGTGTCGGCACATTTACCTGCGCGTCCACCAGTGTCATCAACAAGTTCCGGCCGCGTTCGGTGAGCCGCCTGGGAGATGTGGTCAATTCCAGCCCCTGGTTCGTGGCCGAATCGAAAGCGGGGTATTCGGATGTCGATCACCCAGGGTATTCCGCTTTTCGCAATGCCAAGAAGAATCGCTTACCCGTGGTCTATGTCGGCGGCAACGATGGCATGTTGCACGGGTTCGATGCTTCCCTGAATTTTTCCACGTTGACATCCGGTGTGGCGACGACCCATTCCGGCAACGAGGTATTGGCCTATGTGCCTTCGGCGGTAATCACCAATCTGAGCAAACTGACGGATTTGAAGTACAACAAGAACCATCTTTATTTCACCGACGGTTCGCCGATGGTCGGGGATGCCTATCTGCCTGCACTGACCACCACGGACAAATGGCGCTCGGTCCTGATCGCCGGTTTGGGCGCGGGCGGCAAGGGCTATTACGCGCTGGATGTCAGCAATCCGGGCAGCGTCGATAACGCCGGCACGGTCACCGCCGGTTCCTTCAGCCAGACCAATGCGGCGGAACTGTTGCTGTGGGAGTTCGGGGCGTCTGATGATGCCGATATGGGCTACAGTTTCAATTATCCCGCCGCCCATCCGACCACCAACCAGGCCAAGCAGATCGTCAAGATGGCCAACGGCAAATGGGCGGCCGTGGTCGGCAATGGTTACAACAGCGCATCCGGCAAGGCGGTGCTGTACATATTGTTCATCGATGAAGGCCGCAATGGTTGGGGTTCCGCCGGGGACTTCGTCAAACTGGTTGCCGATGCCGGGCCGAATAATGGACTGTCGACGCCGATTCCGTTCGACAGCAACGGGGATGGCTTGGTTGATACCGTCTATGCCGGCGATCTGAAAGGCAAACTCTGGAAGTTCCAGGTTGGACCGAATCCGTTTGATGCCACCGTCACCAGTACTACCACGACCTGGAAAGTTGCGGTCGCCGACGAGGCGGCGGGATGTGCGACATGTACTCCGCTGTTCAGCGCCACGGACGGCGCTGATCCGGCAGTCGCCCAGCCGATCATCTGGCCGGCGGAAGTGACGCGGCATCCCGAAGGCGGCAACATGGTGCTGTTCGGGACCGGCAAGTATCTTGAATCCAGTGATAACAGCCCTGGCGGCGTGCAAAGCTTCTACGGCATCCGGGATAACGGCGTGACGGTCACTCGAGCCAACCTGGTCGCACAGACGGTGGATCCGGATCTCACGGTTGTCGACGGCAGAAATTTCCGCACAACATCCAGCAACACGGTCGACTACGCTACCAAACAGGGCTGGTATATCAATCTTCCATCCAGCGGTGAACGGACCACCGGCATTCCCAAGCTCGATTCCGGTCACATCATCTTCAACACGCTGATACCCTCCAGTTCACCCTGCGCCTCGGGCGGTACCGGCTGGCTCATGACGTTGAATTACCTGAACGGCAAGCAACCGGACATTCAACTGTTCGATACCAATAACGACGGTGTCATCGACAGCAGTGATGAAATAGTCAGCGGCTATGAAGCCGGGGCGGCGCTGGGCGGCTCGACGCTGATTCCCAATTCGGATGCTGACAGCCCCGGTGTGGTGGTGTCATCGTTGACCAGTGGCGCGTTGACGACCACACTGATGCGCCTGGGCGGTGGCGATAGCGGCCGGATTACCTGGCGCGAGATACTTCCATGAAGGAGTTGGACGTGGCGAAAATGCTTGCGAACCGCAGTGGCGTGAAAATTGGCGGTCTGCACCGCTTGTCTCTAAATATGGTGCGCTCGCGTGGTTCGACCCAATCGGGTGTGACCTTGATCGAGTTGCTGATCGCGGTGGCTATCGTGGGGATATTGGCGGCGGTGGCCTATCCTTCGTATCAGACTTATGTAGCACGGGCCAATCGCGCCGAAGCACAGGGAATACTGATGGAAAATGCCCAGTTTCTTGAGCGCAACTATACGACAGCTAACCGTTATGATCAGGACAGCGTAGGTGCTGCTACGGCTTTACCTCACGCAACTTCACCAAAAGACGGCACTGCAAAGTACAACATCGCTGCAGCCTATGCTACTTCGCAATCCTTCACGCTCACCGCCACGCCAACTGGAAGCATGACGGGAGATTCCTGCGGGAATCTGACGCTTACCAACACGGGTCTTAAGGGGCCGGCTGATTGCTGGTAATCAGTCCTGCATTTCGGGCTTGCCTATCCGTCGGAAGCGGCAACTATTTTCTTTCCCGCTGGAACGCGCGCAGCATCGTTTTGGCTGGCCGGGTCAATGCACTGAAAATTCGATAGCTGGATGAATTAAGCAGATTGTTATGGACGCGTAACAAGTGGTCGTAACGATCTCGCCAAGGATTGAATTTACCTGATGCAAAGGTCTGCCGAATAAGTTCTTCCACGACCGAACGCAAAATTTCCCGACTTCGCTGATCGAGATTGAATTGGCGACCAAGCATATCTACTCTTTCGTTATGCCAGCCTGGGTCTTTTGATGTGCCGTTGAAGCTTATGCCGCCAGTATGGAAACGCGCTACTAATGTCTCGACATGCTTGGTGCGAATATTCGGGTCCAGCATGCACCTGATATTGAATTCCCAGTCGGCGAATATCGGAAAACGTAAATCAAAACTCCCCAATTGGTCAAAAACCGCTCGCCGATAAAAAATGGCTTGGTGGCAAATGTTTCTTGATAGCAGTTTGACCACGTCGAATGGGCCGTCGTGTACTTTCTGCTCGGGGATGAGCAAGACATTCCCGTAAAGGAAATCGCTATTGCAATTATCCTGGTTGAGCATGGTCGATAGGACATCAGGGTCGAACAATTCATCATCCGCACCGAGAAAATAAATCCATTCCCCGCGAGCTAGAGGAATGGCTTTGTTCATGGCGTCATATACTCCACAATCGGGTTCCGAGATGACGTGAACGCGTGCGTCATTTTCTGCCGCCAGTTGGGCGATTTGAAGCGTTTTATCCGTCGATACGGAATCAATAATCCAGTGCTCCCAGGCCTCGAATTGCTGAGCAGCGACGCTTTTCATACATTGCTCCAGCGTGTCGGCTGCATTAAGCGTTGGCGTGACGATGGTAATTATTGGTTTGTCAGCGGGTTGTTTCATATGGATTTTTGTCAACTAGAAACAGCACAACGGGGTTGGTTGCGAAACCCTTGGCAAGACTAAGACTCCGTTTGTTCAGGCGATTGCCGCACAGTTAAAGAGACTTGATTAATCCGCTGCCCAACTCATGAACTCCGCCCAATATACGACGATACGTCAGCATGTTTCTAGGCAATGTTGAAAATGTGTCTAACGAAATGTGTCTAAGGCGGGGTACTTCATCGCGGACTCATTGTTTCAGTTGAGGCCGAAACTCGTGAGCGAGTTTATCCACCTTGTCTCGTAATGCTTGATTGAACCTGCCGATTCGGTCTGGTTTTTACCGGTGGTATGCCATAGGTGAACTTGTTCCGCCACGCGGCATAGACCATGTTCGGATATTCCGGTTTGCCGAGGCTGCCGTTGTAGCGGCCGAGTGCGCGGAACAGGTCGCCGCGTTCGATGTCCAGGTAATGGCGCAGGATGGTGACGCCATAGCGCAGGTTGGTGCGCAGGTGGAACAGATTATGCTCCGGCGTGCCGATGACCTTGGTCCAGAACGGCATGATCTGCATGTAGCCCATCGCGGTGGCACTGGACACCGCATATTTGCGGAAACCGCTTTCCACTTCGATGAGGCCCAGCACCATCTCGGGGTCGAGGCCGGCACGGATTGATTCGTAGTGCACGGTGTTGAGAAAGTCCTGACGGTATTCGGCGTCGGGAATTCGTCGTTCGAGACGACGCGACATTTCCGCCAGCCAGGCGCGAACTTCAGGTGTGGTCGCAAAGGCGGCATTTTTCACCGCCGTATCCGCCACCGCTTTGGATAGTTGCGATTTGACGGTGGCGGACATCGGGACGTACTGCTGCGCGCCGGCCCAGGCTTGGCTGGAAGCCAGCGCCAGCAGCAAACAGGCAGTTTTCAGTTGCTTGAACGACATGTGATGACCCGCTCTCGTATCCATTCCACAGATTCTGATTGAGCAATCTTCGTGCCGGAAGTTTCATGACGGCTCTGGAATTCCAGCATGCCTTCCTTAAGGCCGCGGTCGCTGACCACGACGCGATGCGGAATGCCGATCAACTCCATGTCGGCAAACATCACGCCGGGGCGTTCGTCACGATCATCCAGCACGACATCGATGCCGGCGGCCATGAGTTCTTTATAGAGCGCTTCCGCCGCTTCGCGAACCGCATCGCTGCGTTTCAGGCCGAGCGGCACGATGGCCAGTTCGAACGGCGCGATGGATTGCGGGAACACGATGCCGCGCTCGTCGTTGCCCTGCTCGATGGCGGCGCCGACGATGCGCGACACGCCGATGCCGTAGCAGCCCATGACCACGGTGCGGGCCTGGCCCTGCTCATCGAGTACGGTGGCGCCGAGCGCTTCCGAGTACTTGGTGCCGAGCTTGAAGATGTGGCCGACTTCAATGCCACGACACAGGTCGAGCTTGCCCTTGTCGTCCGGACTGGGGTCGCCGACGACGACGTTGCGGATGTCGGCCACCAGATCGGGTTCCGGCAGGTCGCGGCCCCAGTTGACACCGGCGGTGTGGAACTTGGGCTTGTTGGCGCCGCAGACGAAATCGGCCATGGCGGCGACCGTGCGGTCAGCGATGACGCGGATCTGGCTGCGGTCTAACCCGACCGGGCCGAGAAAGCCGGGCGGGCAATTGAATGCGGCGCGGATTTCCGCTTCGGTCGCGAAGCGGAAGTCGGCCAGGCCGGCGACCTTGCCGGTCTTGACTTCATTCAGGCTGTGATCGCCGCGAATCAGCAGCACGTGCAGTTTGTCGTCGGCCATTATGGCAATCAACTTGACGGTCTTCTGTAGCGGGATGCCCAGCAGTGCGGCGACGTCTTCGCAGGTGGTCTGTTTGGGCGTGTCGACGTCGCGCATCGCTTCCGTCGAGGCCGGACGCGCGGCGGCGGGCGCGAAGGCCTCGGCCATTTCGACGTTGGCGGCGTAGTCGGAGTCCGGGCAGAAGGCGATGCCGTCTTCGCCGCTGTCCGCCAGCACATGGAACTCGTGCGAGCCGCTGCCGCCGATGGCGCCGGTGTCGGCCGCGACGGCGCGGAACTTCAGGCCCAGGCGGGTGAAGATGCGCGAGTAGGCGGCGTACATGGTCTGGTAAGTGGTGTCCAGGCTGGCTTCGTCGAGGTGGAAGGAATAGGCGTCCTTCATCAGGAATTCACGCGCCCGCATGACGCCGAAACGCGGCCGAATCTCGTCGCGGAACTTGGTCTGCACCTGATAGAAATTGATCGGCAATTGCTTGTAGGACCGGATTTCCTTGCGTGCCAGATCGGTGATGACTTCCTCGTGGGTCGGGCCGAAGCAGAAATCGCGTTGATGCCGATCCTTGATTTTCAGCATCTGCGGACCGAATAGTGCCCAGCGCCCGGTTTCCTGCCAGAGTTCGGCCGGTTGCACAGCGGGCATCAGCAATTCGATGGCGCCGGCGCGGTTCATTTCCTCGCGCACGATGGCTTCCACCTTGCGCAATATGCGCAAGCCCAGCGGCATCCAGGTGTACAGACCGGAACCCAGGCGTTTGATCAGGCCGGCGCGCAGCATCAGACGATGGCTGGCGAGTTCGGCTTCAGCCGGGGCTTCCTTGCTGGTGGAGAGGAAAAACTGGGAAATGCGCATGATCGGGTTGGCAAACGTTGGTGGTCGCGCATTTTACCAGCCCGGCAGGGTTTTCCGCTGATTGCTTCAGAATCCAGGAAGACCTGACAGGTTTTTCAAATCTGTCAGGTCTCAGCGTATGCGGGAATCCAGGGAATAACCGCTGAAGCTGTTCAGCGGATGTGGGACAGCTCCTTGTTGAGCATCTGAATGTTTTTCTCGTGCATGCGCACGGCATCGGTCAGTTTGCCGATGTCCGCACCGGGACGGCGGCTGCCCAGGCTGAGTTCGTTGCGCGAGGCGGCCAGGTTGCGTTCTTCACTGCGTAGTTCCTCGACCAGCAACTGCCGACGCATGTCATCACGCTTGACCTGGGTGCGGGTGTCGACTCGGGGAAAATGGCTGGGCGTGGCAATTCTTCCGCTTGATGCCGGCTTCTTGGCAGGGTTGGCCGGGATGCTCTTGCTCAGGTCGGGGATGGTCAACTGCGGCTTCACGCCTGGGCGCGGCATGTTGGTGTAGGTGACCAGGCCGTTCTCGTCGACGAATTTGTAGATTTCGCCCAGGGCGATATGGGGCATGGCGAGCATTAACAGGGCTATGACGATGCGCATGGTGCAACCTCGGTACGAATGCCTCAAGTGTAGGGAATTGCGCGCCATCGGGACAATAAAAAAGGGCGGCATGCGCCGCCCTTTGCATCAGCCTGGCAATTACAGGCTGTAATACATTTCGAATTCGACCGGATGCGAGGTCATGCGGAACAGTTTGACCTCTTCCATCTTCAATTCGATGAACGAATCGATCCACTCTTGCGAGAAGACGCCGCCACGAGTCAGGAACTCATGGTCAAGCGCAAGATTTTCCAGCGCCATTTCCAGGCTGTGGCAAACCTTCGGGATGGCCAATTCTTCTTCCGGCGGCAGGTCGTACAGATTCTTGTCGGAGGGGTCGCCGGGGTGAATCTTGTTCTGTACGCCATCCAGACCAGCCATCATCAGCGCGGTGAAGCACAGATACGGGTTGGAGAGGGGATCCGGGAAGCGGGTCTCGATACGGCGCGCCTTGTCGGAAGCGACGTGCGGGATGCGAATCGAAGCGGAACGATTCTTCGCCGAGTAGGCGAGCATGACCGGCGCTTCGAAGCCGGGAACCAGACGCTTGTAGGAGTTGGTGCCGGGGTTGGTGATGGCGTTAAGCGCCTTGGCGTGCTTGATGATGCCGCCGATGTAATACAGCGCGAATTCGGACAGGCCGGCGTAGCCGTTGCCGGCGAACAGGTTCTTGCCGTCTTTCCAGATCGACTGGTGTACGTGCATGCCGGAACCGTTGTCGCCGACGATGGGCTTGGGCATGAAGGTCGCGGTCTTGCCGTAGCTGTGCGCGACGTTGTGCACCACGTACTTCAGAATCTGCGTCCAGTCGGCGCGTTTCACCAGCGTCGAGTAAAGGGTGCCGATTTCGCACTGGCCGGCGGTGGCGACTTCGTGGTGGTGCACTTCGACCGGTACGCCCATTTCTTCCAGGGCCAGCACCATGGCGCCACGAATGTCATGCAGGGAATCAACCGGGGGAACCGGGAAATAACCGCCCTTGACGCCGGGACGGTGACCCATGTTGCCACCTTCGTACTTCTTGCTGGATGACCATGCAGCCTCTTCGGATTCGATGGTGACATGGGTGCCGGACATGTCGGAACCCCAGGTCACCGAGTCGAAGATGAAGAATTCGGGTTCCGGGCCAAAGAAGGCGGTGTCGCCCAGTCCGGTGGACTTCAGATAGGCTTCGCCGCGCTTGGCGATGGAACGCGGATCGCGGTCATATCCCTTGCCGGTGTCGGGTTCGACTACGTCGCAGGTCAGGATCAGCGTCGGCTCATCCATGAACGGATCGAGATTGGCGGTATCCGGATCGGGCATCAACTGCATGTCGGAAGCTTGAATGCCCTTCCAGCCGGCGATGGAGGAGCCGTCGAAGGCGTGGCCGTCAGTGAACTTGCTTTCGGTGAAGCCGTGCTCGGAAACCGGCACGGTAACGTGTTGTTCCTTGCCGCGGGTATCGGTAAAACGGAAATCAACAAACTTGATATCGTTTTCCTGAATCATCTTCATTACATCGGCGACCGCCATTTCGAACTCCTTGTGTAAGCTGGATTGCAATAAGTGGATATCCACGAGGGGCGGTTAAGCATGTTCCGTGCCATGCCCCGAAATAGGACAAACTATTGTGCCATAAGGCATCGCTTAGAAAACGGGAAAAGAATTGCACCGGCATGGTGCTTTTACGCCCTTTATTGGTGCAATTGTGATGCAGGATTGCTGTCATTTACCCCCCTTGCCGAATACTGGTGTTGCATTGGCAGGGGGGCAGCAGAAAAAACGACACCCCCTTGCGGGGGCGTCGTTTACCACGAGAGCCGAGAATGGCGCCTTATGCTGCGCGATCCAGGCGGCGTACCACGAACCCGGCGAACAATCCGGCCAGGATCAGGATGCCGAGCGAGCCCCACGGATACTTCACCGTGAAGACGATCGGCGCCAGCACTGCGCGGGTGGTCGCGCGCAGGATGGCGTGGTCGGCGATGAACGCCGCGATGGGCGGCGATACCGCGTAGTAGGTGTCGACCAGCATGCGGCCAAAGGCATTGGTCAGCAGAACGCTGTCGCGGAACTTGCGCAGCAGCATCACATCGGCCGCCATGTTGCTGCCATAGGCTGCGGTAGCGATGAAGCAGTTGCTGTTGCCGCCATCGTCGGCATCATCCACGCTCGCCACAAAGCCTACGCCAGGTGCACCCGGGTCGCGGATCACGCCGACCGTTGCATCGGTGTCTTCCTCGCCATTGTCGGTCAGGGTGACTTCGATATAGGTGTAAGGACCGCCTTCCGGGCCTAGATTGATCGGAACATCAGGCAAACCCTTCCACGCGCCACCCACCAGTTTGAACCAGGTCAGGCCGGCTTTGATGGTGCCGTCCGCGTTCAGGAAGCCGGTCAGAGAGTTGGCCGGATCGAGCGAACCGACCGGTGGAACGATCCGGAGCACGGTGGTCGCACTGGTCAAGCCATTCAACGTGAAGTTGAAGGAGCCGATCGGCAGTTCGACGCCGGTCTGCTTCGTGCCTGCTGCAATGAGGCCGCGACTAGGTACCGATATCGTCACGCCACCGGTCGTTTCAAGCCGTACCAATCCCTGGTTGGGTGCGGGAATGTCGCTATCCGGCTGTTCGGGCAGCAGTTTCGACGGGCTGTCCTGGTTCGGATCGGCGAAGGTCAGCGACATCAGATTGAATGCGACGGTCAGTCTGGGATAGCTGGACAGCCAGTCCTCGTCAGCCCAGGTGTAATGATCGGTTCCGGATGCCCCGGCAATCGCCTGAACGAACAGGGTGTCTTTCAGGTCGGTCAACCAGTCATGCTGATTCGGTGCCGCGCCGATGGTATTGCCTGCACCAACGGTGCCTGCCAACGCCTTGGCCATCGCATAAACGAAGTAATAATCCTTGGAGCCCAGTGTCCAGCGGTAGTTCTCGGCAAACCAGCCGATCGCCTTGACGGCTTCCGGACTGTTGCCCTTGCCGATCATCGCCAGACTCCAAAGGCATGCACCGGTCATCGATTCGTTGGTGTAGTCGGAGATGCTGGAGCCGTAGTTGTAGTAGGCGCAGTGCCCATCCGCATGTTGCATGTGTTGCAGGTAGGCATACAGCTTGGCGGCCCAGGAACCGGCTGTATCCGCATTGATCGGGATGTGCAGATAACTCGATCCGTAGTAGACCCCCATGACGCCGAACTGGGTGTTCGACATGTCGCTGTAGGTTGTATCGGCTGTCGGGTTATAGGTCCAGCCGCCGTCCAGGCTCTGCCGGGTGACCAGATAGTTCACCGCATTCTGGATTACCGTGTCGAAAGCCGCATCGACGCTGGCTTGCTGACCATACAGACTCAGCGCGACCAGATTGAGACCGGTGAGATAGGTCGCTTCCCAAGTGTTGTCGTGTATTCCACCATCCAATTGCACATGGGTCAGCAAATATCGGACCGCTTTGTCGATCTTGGCCTTGTTGATGTCAGTGTCGTATTTGCCGGTTTCGATCAACGCGGCGACCGCGGCAGCGGTGTCTGGAAGGGAGGGGCTGCTGCTATAGCTACCGGTCCAGTAACCCTTGGTGGCGTCATCCGGATCCTGGACGAACGTATCCAGCAGGTATTTCTGCCCACCGGCCATGACTGAAGCCACTTGTTCGTCTGTAGCGGCTCCCGCCGGTGAGATAGAGATCATGATCAAGGCCAGCAAGGAGAAAATGCTGCGCCACCATTGTGCGTTCATTTTGGCCTCCAAAAATGCATGGGGAAATTCCCATGAAGTCAATATAGCAACATTGCTTAATATATAACCTTATTTTTTGAATTTTCCTGCGCTCAACTACCGCTTCTGGCCGAGCGGAAGCCGAAGTAGGGAGCGGTATAGGTCGGCACGCGACCGACGCGTTCGGCGTTGCGCAGAAAGGCGGGGCCGTATGCGATGCCGCCACCGCGACGGACTTTGAGGTAGTCGTTCAGCATGTCCAGTGGCGCATCGGGACCGAGCGGATCGACGGCGACGACGCTGGGATCGTTGTAATCCGCCACCCACCAGTTCCAGGTCCATTCCCAGATGTTTCCGGCCATATCGTGCAGACCCAGGTCATTGGCGGGCAACACGCCGACACTGATGGTCCTGCCGGCGGTGTAGTTGGCCTGGGCGCTGGTAACGAGTGACGTATCGGCAGGGTCGTTGCCCCAGGGATAACGCTGCCCCACCAGACCGCCACGCGAGGCCTTTTCCCATTCGGCTTCAGTCGGTAGCCGATAGCCATCGCCGCTCCAGTTCACCATGCTGTTGTTCAGATCAACACGACCAGTGCGGTATACCGTGGTGTGGCCAGCATCGGTGAAGTAAACCGGTCCGAATCCTTCCATTTCCGAGCGGGCGTTCAGCCATTTGACGACGTCATACCAATTCACCCGTGTAACCGGCATATCGGTGCCGGTTCGCTCGGAACCGTTCTGGCCGGCATTGTCGAAGCTGTAACCATTGAGCAGGGCCCAGTCATGCACGGTCCGCCAGAGGGCGTAGGTGGTCTCGTAGCGGTCGATGCGGAAGTCGCCGACACTAATGCTCTTGACTGGCTTGGCATAGGTGATTGCATCGTTGCTGTCGCCGAACAGGAAACTGCCGGCCGGAATGCCGACCATGCGCGCCGAAGCCGGCGGCAACGGCGTGGCGCGCGGCGTGGCGGAAACCTGATCCGACTCGGCGCTCTCGCCGCTGCCATTGATTGCCGTGACCACGAAAAAGGCGGGTTGATGCAGCGTCAGATTGGTCAGTGCAAGAGGCGATGACACATTGGCGGTCAGCACGCCGCTGGATTTGCTCACCCCCCAGGCATTGCCGGTATACAGGTTGTACCGCGTCGCGCCGGCCGAGGCGGTCCAGGTCAGCAGCACCCGGCTTGAGTCGGCCGGGTCCAGCGCGGCTTGCAGGCCGGCAGGCGACAGCGGCGGCGGCAGATCGGACGGGGTGGCGCTGGCGGTGAAGGAATCGGCACTCTCTCCGGCGGCGTTTTCCGCTGTAACGATCAGGTAATACTGTATGCCGCTACTCAGTCCGGGTACCACCAAGGGACTGGCGCCGGTCAGTTTGGCGCCGGTTGTCTTGCTGACATTGGCGTTGCTGGCGTAGTAGACGTGGTAGGCGGTGGCGCCATCTGAGGCATCCCAGTGCGCAGTAATCTGGCCGTCGCCCGCCTCGGCCCGGATGTTGAGCGGCGCCAGCGGTGGCGCCGGGTCGGCGGCAAACGCCGATTTCTCGGGGGAAGGCGTGCTCTCGGAGTTTCCACTGACTGCGGTAACCACTGCGTAGTAGCGGGTACCGTTGCTCAGTGGCGTAATGCCGTCGGCAAGAAAGCGGATTGTCTGCGGGCTTCCAACGCCGGCTACCCGGGTGGCGGTAGCCGTGTTGACCGGTGAAGTGGTGGCGTAATAGATGTTGTAACTGCTGGCGTTGGCGACCCCGGACCAGGTCACCGTGATGCGGGTTCGACCGCCATCGACGGTGATTTGCTCCGGCGCTTCGAGTGCCGATACGCCACCACCACCACCGCCACCACCACCACCGCAGCCGGCAAGCAGCAAGGTCAAATACAGAATGACGATACGGGCGACACTGGAAGGCAACATTTCGGGTTCCTCTGCTGGGCAAAGCGGGCGTTTCGAACAACTTCCCGCGTGGCGTATGGCTGGCAGATACGACGTATGTCTTGCGGATACGGAATCATCACCAAATATGAGGTATGCAGATATCCATGTCTCGAATGCATGATTGATGAATAGCATATCCAGTGGATAACCCAAGATATAACCTTAAAATATGCCTTGAAACGGCCTATCCGAATCCCGAGGCTGTTCATGAAGTGGAAGGTTGATGGTGTTTCAGTCGGCGGGACTTCTACAATCCCGCTCCAATTCTTGTTCAACAGCCGCCATGACCGATGCCTATGCCGTTTTCGGCAATCCTGTAGCCCATTCGAAATCGCCCCTGATTCATGCCGCGTTTGCTCGCCAGACCGGCCAGGACATGCACTATGCCGCGCTGCTGGCGCCGCTCGATGGATTTGCCGAGGCGGTCGCGGCGTTCCGTGCGGCGGGCGGTCGCGGCGCCAATGTCACCGTTCCGTTCAAGGAACAGGCGTTCAGCCTGGCAACCCGGCTGACTGCGCGGGCGCGCGCGGCGGGAGCGGTGAATACCCTGAGGTTCGATGCCGATGGCATGCTGGGCGACAATACCGATGGGGCCGGCCTGGTCGCCGATCTTCTCGGCAATCTGGGGGTCGGTCTGGCTGGCAAACGCATTCTGCTGATGGGCGCCGGCGGCGCGGCGCGGGGCGTGGTTATGCCTTTGCTGGAGCAGGCGCCGGCCAGCCTGTACATCGTCAATCGCACACCGGACAAGGCGATCAGCCTGGCGCGGGAAATGGCCGCCGATTCCGCCATCCTGTCCGGCGGCGGCTATGATGCATTGGATGGCCGCTTCGATCTGGTGATCAACGCCACCGCCGCCAGTCTGGCCGGTGATCTGCCGCCGTTGCCGGCGGAGGTGTTCGCGGCGGATGCGCTGGCCTACGACATGATGTACGGCAAGGACACGCCGTTTCTCGCTTTCGCCCGCGCTCGGGGCGCCCGCGTGGCGGATGGCCTGGGCATGCTGGTTGAACAGGCGGCGGCGGCGTTCGAGGTGTGGCGCGGTGTGCGCCCGCTCACCGCGCCGGTAATGCGTCTGTTGCGGGAGGCCTGATGCCGCGTCGTTCGGGTATATCGATCTGGCGGCTGTTCTGGCGGGGTCTGGGGCTATTGGTTGTTCTGGTGCTGCTGCTGCAGCTCTGGTATCTCGGCCATGTGCTGTGGTGGAAGACGTTCGATCCGGCCTCCACAGCGTTCATGGAGGCCGGCATGGCGCGCTTGCAGGAGAAAAAGCCCGACGCTGAGTTGCGCTATCGCTGGGTCGATTACCCGCGTATTTCCAGATCGCTGAAGCGCGCGGTGATCGCTGCCGAGGACAGCCGTTTCCTGGATCACGAAGGCTTCGATTGGGAAGGCATGGAAGTGGCGATGAAGAAGAATCTGAAGCAGGGGCGCATCGTCGCCGGCGGTTCGACGATCAGCCAGCAGCTTGCCAAGAATCTGTTTCTGTCCGCCTCGCGCAACCCGCTGCGCAAGGTCCAGGAGGCGGTCATCACGGTGATGATCGAGTCGCTGTGGAGCAAGCGCCGGATACTCGAGGTCTATCTCAACGTCATCGAGTGGGGCAACGGCATCTATGGTGCGGAGGCTGCCAGCCGGCGTTATTTCAAGACTTCCGCAGCGTCTGTCGGGCCGGATCAGGCGGCGTTGCTGGCGGCGATGATTCCGAACCCGCGCTTTTACGAAACCCGCCGTTCGGCGCGTGGCCTGCTCAAACGCAAGGGCATCATCGCCGCGCGCATGCATCAGGTCAGTGTGCCGCGCTGAGGCTCCAGGATTTCGGGATTGTCGGCCACGGCGCTCGCGGCGCGATCAGAAGCGTTCGGAATCGCGCAGATAACGCCACTGTCCCGCCGGTAATTTGCCCATCGCCACGCCGCCCAGGCGGATTCGTCTGATGGCCGTGATCTGCAGGCCGGCGGTTTCGCAGGCCTTGGCGATGGGCGCGATCTGCCCGCCCTTGAGCGCCACGCGCAAGCGTGTTTCGTTCTGCCAACTGATTTTCAACGAGTTGGGTGTGCTCGGGCTGGCGCTGCGGTTCAGGCGTTTGATGCCTTCCGGGGTCTGGCTGGCTGCCAGATCGCCAGCCACTTCAATGACGAATTCATGTTCGACGCTGGTCGCGTCTTCGGTCAACTTGCGGACGATGCGCCAGTCCTGGGTCAGCACCAGCAGTCCTCCGGCGAAGTCGTCCAGCGGCGCGCAGGTGGTCAATCGAGTGAAATGCATCTTCAGCGGCCGCACGCCGGAAGCATCCTCGGTCCATTGATTGGCGAAGCCGGGCCGGGTTTCGCCGTCAGCCCCGACCGCGGGGTCGCCAGCCGGCTTGTGCAACAGCAGCGTGATGGGTTCGGCCTGCTCGGAAATCGCGGCGGGGTCGATTTCGATCCGCTGGTCGGCGACCCGGAATTGCGGTTCCTCGATCACCACGCCATCGACTTTGACCCAGCCGCCGACGATGATCAGCTCCGCCTCGCGGCGTGAACAGGCGCGCATTTCGGCAATGCGTTTGGCGAGGCGGATGGAATCGGTCATGGCGCGGTCCTGGCGTGTGGGCGGTGCGACGGGGACGCGAGTGTACCGCTCAGGCGGGAAGCCGCCGTTCAAGGTTCATGGTTCAAGGTGCGGCGACGTTCAGACTTGTGTCGCCAGTCGACGCAGGTTCAGCACCACATGACCCAACCCGACCGGCATGCTGGCGGCGGCGGTTTCCAGTTCCACCGCGTCGAGCATGTTCTTCACTGTCAGGCCGAGATCGGTATCGCCTTCGATCAACAGCCGGCGGTTGAAGAACAGCGTGTCCGGGTCTTCCAGGCGCAGCGCCAGACGCGCGAAATCGGCGGCGGTGGCGGTGAAGGTGACATCCGCGTCAGCATTGCGCTCGGCGTGGAAGCCGTCGGCCTGTAGCGAGAAATACAGCTTCAGGCCGGCATCGCGGACCTGCACGCAGAAGCGGCGGCCATGCACATGCGACCAGTCGAGTTCGCGCAGTGACGGCCAGGCGGCGCGGTTGGCGGCGAAGGCGAAAGCGCGCGAGGCCGGCCAGGCGGGCAGGGCGGCGATGAGCCGGGCGAGCGGTTGCGGGAAAGTCCCGGGTAGTAAAAGCGGGAAAGTCCCGGGTAGCGGGAAGGCGGGAAGTTTCATGCGGGGGCTCCTTGGTCATCGTCATTCCGGCGAAGGCCGGAATCCAGCGTTCAATACGGTATCAACAACCTGGACACCGGCCTTCGCCGGTGTGACGGGTTTTTGCGGGTTTGATTCATGCATCAACTTGCCGGGTGATACGCCATGCCGGCTTCGCCCAGCCAATAGCCGTCGCACGGCGCGGCGGGCATGAAGCGATCGAGTTGGGCGGGTACCTGGGCGGGGGTGATATCTCCGGCGGCCAGGGCACGGAAGATGTCGACTACGCGTTGCATGTTGCATGCCTGCGGTGACAGGCGCAGAACGTCGATGCCGGCCGGTTGCAATTCGTCGAACCGGTGCGCCAGGCTCATGACCTTGGACGACTGGGTCTGGATGCCGTTGATGGCAAGGAAATCCTCGCCCTCGCGCGAGGCCAGGACCAGTCCGTCGGGATGGTCCAGGCAGCGGAACTGGCAGTCGTCCTTTTGCAGGTTGTAGTGTCGCGCCGTGAAACAGCGTGCCGAGAACGCCAGCGGCAGACGGCCGTAGCCGAACAGTTCGGTTTCCGGGTTGATCGATTCGGGCAACGCCGCCAGCATCTGCCGGATCATCTCGCGCGGCATTTCCACCGGCGGCACCCAGCGGCTGGCGCCCATTTCGACCAGCATCGCCAGCGTATCGGGGTTGTAGGTGTTCAGCGTCGGACCGGCGATGAACGGGCGACCGGCTTCCGCCAGCAGGCGCACCGCCCCCCATTCGTTGGCCTCGACCTTGAAACGACCGTCCGCAATCAGTTTGCGCAGGGCTTTCAGATCGGATTCGGATTCGATCAGCGTCTGGCTGGACAGCACCACTTCCTTGCCGGCGGCGCCGAGTTGTTCCGCCAGTTCCAGCCAGTCCGACAGACGCAGCAGATGCCGCCGCGAACACACCGTTTCACCCAGATAAACGATGTCCAGCGGCCATGCGGCGGCTTGTGCATAGAACGCGAGGGTATCTTCGCGCGACCAGTAGTAGAGGAGGGGGCCGAGGGAGAGTTTCATTTTGGGGGCAAGGGGCAAGGGGCAAGGGGCAAGGGGCAAGGGGCAAGGGGCAAGGGGCAAGGGGCAAGGGGCAAGGGGCAAGGTTCATGGGCGGGTGGTGCAGTGGGTTTTCCCTTGAACCTTGCACCCTGAACCCTGCAACTGATTCACTTCCATGGCCGGTAATACGCGCCGAGCGTGTTCATGCTGCCTTCGGACACCTTGGCCAGCGCCGCCGACCAGGCGGCCTGGGTCTTGAAGGTCAGTCGATCTTTCTTCACCGCGTCGATCGCCGCGCGCCACACCCTGGTGACCTCGGCAACGTAGGCGGGACTGCGCTGGCGGCCTTCGATCTTGATCGCGGCGATGCCCAGGCGCGCCATTTCCGGCAGCATTTCCATGCTGTTCAGGCTGGTCGGTTCTTCCAGTGCGTAATAGGTCTCGCCCTGCACCTCGAAACGGCCTTTGCACAGGGTCGGGTAACCGGCTTTCTCGTGTTCGGCGTAACGGTCGATCAGCACGCCGTTGAGACGGGTTTCCATGCCTTTCGGGGTTTGTTCCCAGCGCACCGCATGGCCGGGCGAACAGGCGCCGAAGGTGTTGGGCGAGTCGCCGCAGGCATAGGACGACAATAAACAGCGGCCTTCGACCATGACGCACAGGCCGCCGAAACCGAACAGTTCGATTTCAGCGTCGGTGTTGGCGATGACGTTTTCCACCTGCGCCAGCGACAGCACGCGCGGCAATACGGCGCGCTGGATGCCGAAGCGTTCGCGGTAGAAATTGACCGCTTCGTAACTGGTCGCGGAGCCCTGCACGGACAGGTGCAAACGCAATTGCGGATGGGTCTTGCGCGCATAGGCCATCAGGCCGGGGTCGGCCAGGATGATGGCATCGACGCCGAGGCTGGCGGCGGTATCCACCGCCTTGTGCCAGCGTGGCAAGGTCGCCGGTTGCGGATAGGTGTTCAACGCCATCAACACCTTGCGGCGCCTGGCCTGGGCGTAGCGGATGCCGTCGGCGAGCGATTTCTCGTCGAAATTCAACCCGGAGAAATTGCGCGCGTTGGTGTTGTCCTTGAGGCCCAGATAGACGCCGTCGGCGCCGTTATCGACGGCAGCCTTCAACGCCGGCAGACTGCCGGCGGGACAGATCAATTCAAGCAGCGGGGGATTCGACATGGTTTCAACGGGATTTGTTACAGGAGCTAAACATACCTTCTTGTCTTTAATGTTGTCCAAGAATAATTAAGTCGGGAGGGGTCGATTTCCGGTTTCGTTGCCGCTGCAGCTGCAACGACGCCGCTCTCCCGCCTGATTAAAAGGATTTGACGCGCATCGGCGCGTCCGGCGCCAGCGGTGTGTCGGCAATGACGAAGCGATGGGTGGCCACACTGCGTCCATCCTCGGTTTCCACCGCGATCTGCCATTCGCCCGGTGTCAGATTGCGTTTGTATGAATAGCCGCGATAGCCGCCCTGGCGGCCGCCGGATAGGGTGAAACCGATCCGCGAGCGGGTCTCCCAACCGCCGGTTTCGCTGTAGTAACGCCAGTGATGGTAGAGGCGGGTATTCAGTCCGCGCGGCGCGAAAACCGCCGCGACACAGTACAACGGTTCGCCCGCGGCGAGATGTATTTCACTTTCGGTGCGGCGCCAGAATACCCACCAGGGCGCTTTTTCCTGTTGCAGACGGTATTCGCCGTCCGCCTTGACCAGCGCGTGGCCCACCGCGATGTCGCGATTCACCAGCGGCACCGGGGGAATCGCGCCGGCCAGATAGGCCAGCATCAAGCCCGTCGCGATGCCCCACACCGGTTTGATGCGACCCGGCCGGCCGGGTGTCCGCAAGTGCAGCAGATGCGCCAGCCCGGCGCCGGCCAGGGTGCTGAGATAGAACCAGATCGCCGAGATGCTGCCCACGACATGCGGGATGACGAAATTCAGCAACAGCATGGCGCACAGGCCGAACAGCGCCCAGGTCAGCGTGAAGCGGCGGTAGCGGCTTTCGAGGAATTCGTTGGCCACCAGTAGAGCGCCCAGCGCCAACGCCCAGAGGATGGCCAGAGAGTGGCCGGAGCTTTTGAAATAGAAAATGAACAACGCCGAGAACAGGCCGCCGAAGCAGAACTGCAACAGCAGATACGGGCCGGACTCGCGCCACCAAGGCGTTGCCTCGGCAGTTGCCGCCGGGGTGACAGCGAGCGGCGCAGCCAACGATTCGCGGCGGCCGAGAAACCACAGGATGGCGCCCGCCAGCGCCAGATAGCCGCCGAGGATCCACAGATCCGCCGTGCCGACCTTGCGTCCCAGGGTGATGGCATCCCACAGGAAACCGCCGAAAAACGCCACAGCCGGCATGACGCGACGGGCGCGATGCAGCTGCAGTGCGTAATCAGGCAGATGGCTGGCCAGCATCCTGGGTGGTTCCGGGCGCGAGGACTAAGCCACGCAATCGACGTAATAGCGCGTCTTGCCGTTGCTCTTGTCCTTCACCAGGCCATGCACATCGGTTTCGAAGCCGGGGAATTTCTCGTTGAAATCACGGGTGAATTTCAGGTAGCGGACGATGGTTTCATTGAAGCGTTCGCCGGGGATCAGCAGCGGAATGCCGGGCGGGTAGGGCGTCAGCAGAATCGAGGTGATGCGGCCTTCCAGATTGTCGATCTCGACCCGTTCGATGTCCCGGTGCGCCATGCGCGCGAAAGCGTCGGCCGGACGCATCGCCGGGACCATTTCCGACAGGTACATCTCGGTGGTCAGACGGGCGACGTCGTTGGCCTTGTAGACCTCGTGAATTTCCGTGCACAGATCCTGCAGGCCGATACGTTCGTAGGTCGGATGCGCCGCGACGAAATCGGGCATCAACCGCCACAGCGGCTGGTTGCGGTCGTAGTCGTCCTTGAACTGCTGCAGTTCGGTGACCATGGTGTTCCAGCGGCCCTTGGTGATGCCGATGGTGAACATGATGAAGAACGAATAGAGACCGGTCTTTTCGACGATGACGCCATGTTCGGCCAGGTACTTGGTGAGGATTGCGGCCGGAATGCCCCAGTCGGAGAAGTCGCCGTCGACATCCAGGCCGGGCGTGATGATGGTTGCCTTGATCGGATCGAGCAGGTTGAATTCCGGCGCCAGGTCGCCGAAGCCGTGCCAGTGTTCGCCTGCGCGCAGCATCCAGTCGGCGCGCGAGCCCATGCCTTCTTCGGCAAGTTCCTCCGGGCCCCAGACACGGAACCACCAGTCGGTGCCCGGATCGGTTTCCATGTCCGCGCCGACCTTGCGCATGGCGCGGCGGAAGTCGATGGCTTCGGCAATCGACTCCTCCACCAGCGCGGTGCCGCCGGGTTCTTCCATCATCGCCGCCGCCACGTCGCAACTGGCGATGATGGCGTATTGCGGGCTGGTCGAGGTGTGCATCAGGAAGGCTTCGTTGAACACGTCGCGGTCGAGTTTGCGGTTCTCCGACTCCTGCACCAGTATCTGCGAGGCTTGCGAGAGGCCGGCGAGCAGCTTGTGCGTGGATTGTGTCGAAAACACCATCGAATCCTTGCAGCGCGGCCGGTCCGAACCGATCGCGTGCATCCCGCGGTAGAACTCGTGGAAGGTGGCGTGCGGCAGCCAGGCTTCGTCGAAATGCAGCGTGTCGATCTTGCCGTCGAGTTCGGCCTTGATCTCTTCGACGTTGTAGAGAATGCCGTCGTAGGTGCTCTGGGTGATGGTCAGCACGCGCGGTTTGGCGTTCTTGTCCGGCGCGAACGGGTGTGCGGCGATCTTCTTCTGGATGTTGTCCCAGTTGAATTCGGAACGCGGAATCGGGCCGATGATGCCGTAGTTGTTGCGGGTCGGCATCAGGAACACCGGAATCGCGCCGGTCATGATGATCGCGTGCAGGATCGATTTATGACAGTTGCGGTCGACCACGACGATGTCGTTCGGCGCCACCGTGGAATGCCAGACGATCTTGTTCGAGGTGGAGGTGCCATTGGTGACGAAGAACAGGTGGTCGCACTTGAAAATTCGGCCGGCGTTGCGTTCCGAGGCCGCTACCGGGCCGGTGTGATCGAGCAGCTGGCCGAGTTCCTCGACCGCATTGCAGACGTCGGCGCGCAGCATGTTCTCGCCGAAGAACTGGTGAAACATCTGGCCGATGGGCGACTTCAGGAAGGCGACGCCGCCGGAATGGCCGGGGCAGTGCCAGGAATAGGAGCCGTCCGCCGCGTAGTGGGTCAGGGCGCGGAAGAACGGCGGCGGCAGCGAATCCAGGTACGACTTGGTTTCGCGCACAATCAGGCGGGCGACGAATTCCGGCGTGTCTTCGAACATGTGGATGAAACCGTGCAACTCGCGCAGGACATCGTTCGGGATGTGCCGGCTGGTGCGCGTCTCGCCGTACAGGAAAATTGGAATTTCGGTGTTGCGGTGGCGAATTTCCTGCACGAAGGCGCGCAACTCCGTGATCGTTTCCTCGGTCTCGCCGGAGGAGAAATCGTCATCGTCCACCGACAGGATGAAGCCGGATGCGCGGCTCTGCTGCTGGGCGAACGAGGAGAGGTCGCCGTAACTGGTAACGCCGAGGATCTCCATGCCCTCGTCCTCCAGCGCTTTTGCCAAAGCACGGATGCCAAGACCGGAAGCGTTCTCGGAACGGAAGTCTTCGTCGATGATGACGACGGGGAAACGGAAGCGCATGGCCTATCCTCAGGGTGGGGCGTGAAGGGTGAATGATGCGAGCAAGGTTTTCGCGCGGATTATAGGGAGACCGATCGTTCGTCAGTAACCATTACGGCGGTTGCGGCCTATTAAAAAAAAGGCTTGTCGTCATCGCGGCCATTTTGCAGCGGATGGAACCTGGGGTTTGCCGGCAATGACGCTGACTCACCGGCATGGGGTTCACCGGATACCCTGCGCAATCGGCGTAAAGTTGTCTTTAATACGAATAAAGGATTGCGCAATTCTGCACGCGGTGTTTTTCTAATACAGTCGGACGACTGACGACCTGTATTGATTGCGCTACAGAGGGTCTATTCGGCGGGCGGCGAACTTGTCGCTGCTCGCGTCTTGGCGCTCCGGGCAGTTGCCGAAACGTTGCATTTGAAATACTCGCGCTGTTTAAATCGGGCGCAGGGTCGATGATGATGGGTATCGAATCGAATGATTCAGGCAAGGCGCGGACCGGTGCACGGACCGCGTTCAGGAAAGGCGCGCTGGCGCGCATCGTGCGGGTCGATCCACGCCAGGTGTTCCGGCTGACGCTATTGTTCAGTCTGTGGATGCTGTTGACTTTGCTGCTGCTGCTGGCTGCCCAGCAGTGGATCGAGTCGTCGCCGAATCTTGAACACTCGCTGTTTCGCCAGAAAACGTTCTGGGGCGGCGCGATCCTGTTGCTGGCGCTGGCGATGTCTTTCGGACTGGCATTCTCCATCGCCAGGCAGCACTCGCTGGTCAGTGCCCTGGAGCGGGCGATCAATACATTGCCGATGCAGTTTGCCTATATCGATGCCCAGCGTTGTTATCGATTCAATAATCCGGCGCATCAGAATAGCTGGGCCGATCGCAATCAGAACTTGTATGGTCGGCCGGTGCGCGAAACCCTGGGAGAAGATGTTTATCATCAGATCGAACCGCATCTGGATCGTGCGCTGGCCGGCCAACGCGGTGATTTCGAGCTGCGCCTGTCCGGCGATGCGGGCGGCTGCGATCTGTCGGTGTCTTTTTTGCCGGACATTGCCGACAGCGGCCAGGTCAACGGGCTCTATGTGTTGTGTGACGACATCAGCAATCGCAAGCGGGTGGAGCGTCGCGACAAGGAGCAACTGCTGGAATTCGCGGAACTCTCGCGCCTGGCCAGCGTTGGCGAGGTCGCGGCGGAGATCGCCCATCAGATCAATCAGCCGCTTGCCGCCATCGCCATGTTCAGCAGCGCAGCGCAGCGCACACTGGCCGATGGCGGCGACCAGGCCAAGGTGCGTGGCTGGCTGGAGACCATCAATGGCCAGTCGAAGCGGGCCAGCGAGGTGATCGGCAGTCTGCGGCGCTTCGTCAGGCCGGGCAAACTGGAACCGGCAGTGCTCGATCTCAATGTACCGATACGCGAGGTTGCCGCCTTGCTGACACATAATGCCGCTGCCCGTCAGGTCAGTCTGATCCTGGAACTGCAGGAGCGTTTGCCACGGGTGATGGCGGCCGGAATACTGATCGAACAAGTCGCCTTCAATCTGGTTCGCGCCGCCATCCATGCCGCCGCCGACCAGGCTTCGGCAGGACAGGTCACGATACGTTCGCGCGCGGATCCGGAACGGGTCTGGGTCGAAGTTATCAGTAATGGCACGGTGTGGGGCGTTTTTCAGGAGGCGGAGGATAGCCAGCCCGATGCGGTATCCTCGGATGCCTGGCTGGGTTTCAGCGAGGCGATCAGCCGCTCGATCATTGCCGGGTTGGATGGTCAGGCGGGTTGCCGATGCCATGCAGGCGGTACGCTTTGCTTTTTCAACTTGCCGAGGTGCGAACCATGACTTCCAGCGCCATGACTTATATAGTCGATGACGATCCCGTCGTGCGTGAAGGCGTGTGCGCGCTGCTGGGTTCGGTTGCCATCGAGACGCTGGCCTTTGCTTCGGCGGACGAATTTCTGCGCGTCGCCGCGCCCGGCATGATGGGCTGCCTGGTCGTCGATGTGCGCATGCCCGGCATGAGCGGCCTGGAATTGCTGCAACACCTCCGCGACCGCGGTATCCTGATCCCGGTCATCGTTGTCACCGGCCATGGCGATGTCGCCATGGCAGTGCGGGCGATGAAGGCCGGGGCGACGGATTTTCTGCTCAAACCGTTCAATGAACAGGAGTTGCTGGATCAGATTCGCGGTGCGCTCAATCAGAGCGACCAGCATCTCACGCGCCAGCAGAATCGGGAACAGGCGGCGCTGCGTTTCAGCGAACTTACGCCCAGGGAACGGCAGGTGCTCGACCAGATCATGGATTGCCAGCACAGCAAGGCGATCGCCTACGATCTGGGCATCAGCGAAAAGACCGTCGATGTGCATCGTTTCAACATCATGCGCAAGACCGGCACGCGTAATATTTCGCAATTGATCCAGTTGCGCCTGCAGGCCGGCGATGTCGGGTAGCGGCATCAAGCGAATCCCGGAATTTTTCGGGCTGTTCTGGCGCGCTCCATAAAGAAGCCTTTAAGCCAGGTAAATGAATCGACAATTTCATTTGCCGGTGCGCATCTCTAACCTTCCATCACCGCATCTGCCTGCTGGCCGAGACGGCGAAACATGTGCCTGGCGAACTAGTGCGGGCCGATAACTGGAGGATGATGTGATGTCGGAACAATTCATAGTCGATTGGCAGAGCAGCGATGCGGTGCGTCCCGCCGCTTCCTTCGTGTCTTTGCGTATGCACGGCCGCCGCGCCGGACTTTACCGGGTGCGCGCGGTCAGTCCGAAGGACATGCTGTTGTCGCACGGGGCGATCTCGTTTCCGGTCGGGACGCGTCTGGAAGTGGAGGATGTGCTGGGCATCGTCGCCGACCGGCCGTTGCGTCCGGCACGGGTGGTTGCCAACGATCGCAGCGGTGTGAAGTTGGCATGGTGAACTTGAACGGGTGGGTGAATCGGGTTGTGGATTACAAGCGGGGTGGAGGGGTCGAGGGAGGCTATAACGAGCTGGTAAGCGGGCGAGGTCGGTTTGTCTCGCCCGCCGCCCTGGCCGCATTGTCGACTGGCCGTCGTCACGAGTCGGCTGCTGTACTGGCATGCCTGTTTGGCGCCTGTCTGATCGGCTGCGCTGTGTCAATCTCGGCGCAGGCCGCACCGCATTTGATGGCTTGTCCTGACATGTTGATGGATTTTGAATGCGCGGAGTACCGGCAGCGGATCGCCCAGGCCGGCAATGAAGCGCAACGTGAGCGTATCGTCAACGAATACGACCTGATCGTGAAGGAGCGTTACCGCCTCTGTCCGGTGCCGCGAGCCTCCGAGCGGCACGCCGCAACATTCAACAACCGCTCCGCGCCTTAGCCGGAATGCAGCGTATAGCCGGGGCAGCGGGGTGTTTCGACAGGTGTTCCCTGTGCGTGGTTTGCCGAATCCTTTGTTCGACCGGATAGACGGACTATGGCGTGACGAGCGCAAGCAATGAGCCGGAAAGCCGAATAAACGATAATTTGCGGACAGTCCGCTTAGGGAAAGCTTTCTTGTCCGTCGTTTCCAGCATCAAACAGCGCCCCACCTTTCTGATTCTGCTTGCCATGGCCTTGGTCGTGCCGTTGCTCGCCTACAGCGTCTGGCTGCTGGAAGGACCGCGCATCCGCAACGAAGCCCAGGCCAACCTGAGCGCCATCGCCCGGCTGAAGAGCGAGCAGATCGAGAACTGGCTGGACGAACGTCGACATGATGCGGAGGTGCTGATGTCGCGCGGCGGCTTGGTCAATGACGCGCAACTCTGGTTCGAGCGCCGCGATTCTGCAGCCGAGTTGCGCATTGCCAGACGCTTCGCGGCGCTGCGTCCGTCCTTTCGTCCGGGCAGCGTGGAACTGCTCGATGCCCGGATGTCGGTCGAAACCCTGCAGCCGGAACATCGGATATTGTTTACCACGGCACTCGCCACCGGCCAGGTGCAGACCAGCAATCTTTACAGTGACGCACAGGGCGAAGTCTGGCTGGATTTCGTTGCGCCGCTGATTCGAACCACAGCCGCCGGTGCTCGACCGGTGGCGGCGGTGGTGATGCACATCAACGCCAGCGCTTATCTGTTTCCGTTGATCCGGACCTGGCCCACCGCCAGCCCCAGCGCCGAGACGCTGTTGATTCGGCGCGATGGCGAGCATGTGCAGTTTCTCAACGATCTGCGGCATCGCGACAATACTGCGCTGACCTTGCGCCTGCCGCTGACCATGCCGAGTCTGCCCGCTGCCAGGGTGTTGCGCGATAACCGCATTCAGACCGTGGAAGGCATCGACTATCGGGGGGTAAAGGTGCTGGCGGCGGTTCGCCCGGTGCGGGACACCGACTGGATGATGGTGGCCAAGGTTGATCGCGAGGAAATCCTGCAGCCGCTGCATCACTTGCTGATCTGGGTCAGCCTGGTGGCGTTTGCCGCGATTTTCGTGATCAGCTTGATATTGTTCCGGCTCTGGCGTCAGCAGGCGCAAAGCCACCGTCTGGAACTGGTCGCCCGCACGGCGGAGAAGGACCGTCTGCTGAATCTGTTCTACGACCTGCCGTTCATGGGCATGGGCATCGTCGACCCGAAGCGGATGTGCTGGTTGCATGTCAACGATCGGATGTGCGAAATCCTCGGCTATACGCGAGCGGAAATTCTCGATTTTGAAAGTTGCATGCGACTGACCCACCCCGACGATCAGCCTCGCGAGGAAGGCCTGTTGTGGCGACTGCTGGCTGGCGAAATCGATGACTTCCAGATCGAGAAACGCCTGATTCGCAAGGATGCGGCGCTGGTCGATGTCGCCTTGTCGGTGAAGTGCGTTCGCGGCGGCGATGGCGGCGTTGAATATCTGGTCAAGACGGTGCGCGACATCACCGACAGCAAGCGACTTGCCGACGCCATGCGCGAACAACAGCGCGCACGTCATCTGCTGGAGGCAATCGCCGACACCTCCACCGATGCGATATTCGTCAAGGATCTCGCCGGCCGCTATCTGTTCTTCAACCGCGCGGCGGCGGCTGAATTGAACCTGAGCGCCGAACAGGTGATCGGCCGCGATGATCTGGCGTTGTACCCGCCCGATCAGGCCGAGCATTTGATGGCGGTAGACCGCGAAATCATGGCGCAAAAGGGAACGATTACGTTCGAAGAGAAATTGACCACGGCCAGCGGCGATCGCTTCTTTCTCACCACCAAGGGGACTTTGCTGGATGCCGACGGCGGTGTCATCGGCCTCTACGGCATCGCCCGCGACATCACCGAGCGCAGGCTGGTGGACAAGGCGCTGGCGGCCAGCGGCGCCCGATTCTCCGGGGTCATCGAGTCGGCCATGGATGCCATCATCAGTATGGACTCGGAACAGCGCATCTGCCTGTTCAATCCGGCCGCCGAGCGGGTATTCGGCTGCACCCGCGAAGATGCCTGCGGACAGCGCATCGACCGCTTCATTCCAAGGCGCTTTCACTCCAACCACGCCGCGCACGTCGAACGTTTTGGCAGCACCGGCGTGAGCAGCCGTGATCCGGGTGTTCCGGGCGAGCTGTACGCGGTACGCAGCGATGGCAAGGAGTTTCCGATCGAAGCATCGATCTCGCAGATCGACCTCGGCGAGGAGAAGCTGTTTACCGTGATCCTGCGCGACATCAGCGCCCGCAAGGAAGCCGAACAAGCCCTGCACGAGCGCGAGGAAGACCTGAAGCGCGCGCAACTGGTCGGGCATATCGGCAGTTGGCGGCTGGATGTGCGACGTAACCAGTTGCTCTGGTCAGCGGAGAACCACCGCATCTTTGGCATACCCGAAGGCGTGACCTTGAGTTACGAAACATTCCTGAACTGCGTCCATCCCGAAGACCGGGGATTTGTCGATCAGGCCTGGCAAGCCGGGTTGCGCGGCCAGGCCTATGACATTCAGCATCGCTTGCTGGTCGATGGCGATGTGAAATGGGTACGCGAGAAAGCCGAACTGGAGTTCGATGGCGACGGTAATCTGCTCGGCGGTTTCGGCATCACCCAGGACATCAGCGATATCAAGGCCGCCGAGCAAGCCTTGCGCGACAGCGAGGAGCGCTTCCAGCTGGCTACCGAAATCGGCCGCTCCGGCACCTGGGACTGGGATGTGCCGAGCGGCGAGATCATCTGGTCGCGCGGGCATTTCGAGATTCTGGGGTACAAGGTCGATGAGGTCGCGGCCAGCTATGAGGCCTGGATAGAGCGGGTGCATCGCGATGACCGGGGACTGATCGAGGCGGAAATAGCCCGCAGCATGCAAGAGCACGACGATTATGTGGTCGAGTTCCGGGTGGTCTGGCCGGATGGCACGATCCACTGGATGAGTTCACGCGGTCGTTACCAGTTCGGCGTTGATGGCGCATGCCGCCGCATGGTCGGCGTGATGGCCGACATCACCTCGCTGAAGCAGGCGGAGCTGGCGTTGCGCGAAGCCGACCAGCGCAAGGACGAATTCCTGGCGATGCTGGCGCATGAACTGCGCAACCCGCTGGCGCCGATCCGCAACGCGGCGCACGTTCTCGGCCGACTCGATCTGGCCGAGCCGCGATTGCGTTGGGCGCAGGAGATCATCGAACGGCAGGTCGGGCACCTCGCGCATCTGATCGATGAACTGCTGGATGTGTCGCGCATCGTGCAGGGCAAGATCGTGTTGAAGAAAACCCGCCTCAATCTGGCCGATCTGTTCCGTCAGGCCAGCGAGGCGGTACAGCCGATCATGGACGCGAAACTGCACCATTTCGAGGTGCGCTTGCCGCCCGAGCGGGTGGTGCTGGAGGGTGATCTGGTGCGTCTGGTGCAGATTCTGCAGAACCTGCTCAACAATGCCGCCAAATACACGCCTGACCGGGGGTGCATCGAGCTTCTGGCGCAACTGCATGATGCGCAGATCGAAATCGTCGTACGCGACAACGGCATGGGTATCACGGCGGATTTGTTGCCATTGGTATTCGATCTGTTTCGCCAGGGCAATCGCACGCTGGATCGCTCCCAGGGCGGTCTGGGTATCGGCCTGACGCTGGTGCGGCAACTGGTCAGGCTGCATGACGGCGAAGTGACCGTCGCCAGCCAGGGTCCGGGACGCGGCGCCAGCTTCTCGGTATGGTTGCCGCTGGCCGAGATCCACCCGCCGACGCGTGAAATCGAGGAGAGCATTGCAGGCCATGCGTCATCGACGCCTGGCTATCGGCTCAGAGTGCTGGTGGTGGAAGATGATCCGGTGGTCGCGGAAAGCATGGTCGTGGCTCTGGAACTGGAGGGATTTCAGGTGCGCAGCGCGTCCGCCGCCGAAACTGCGCTGGACATGATCAGCGAGTTCAAGCCGCAGGTGGCGCTGATCGACATCGGCCTGCCGGGCCAGGATGGTCATGCGCTGGCGGAACGCATCGGTCAGCGCGGCGACTGCGCCAACCTGATCATGATCGCGGTCAGCGGTTATGGTCATGCGGAGGCGGTGCAGCGCAGCCGGCAGGCCGGGTTTGAACAGCATCTGGTGAAACCGGTGGACCCGGAAAAGCTGTTCAAATTGCTGGCCGAAATCGGCGGCAGGCAGGTTGCCTCAGCTTCGGAGCGGTAACGATCATTTCGCTAAAGCGACCTTCAATGGATTAAATGAATCGACAATTTTCAGCTTCACGCGGGTTTTCTAAGATGAGCATGGAACAATTCTATAAGTGGGAGGTTAAATGCGAATTGCCATGCAGAAACTGTCGAATTGGCTACCGTTTCTTGGCCCGCATGCGGAACCCGCGTCGAATCCAGACGACGATATTCCGGTGACGACGGAGGGCGTCATCAACTGGCAAGCCCATTCGTCGATGGAATGGTCGGACGATTTGATTCAAACCGCGCGCCGCAGTTGGTTATCCCTGATGCAACAAGAGATTCAGCAGTTGCGCGCCAGTCTCCAGGCTGAACGCGCAAACAGCGCAAAGCTGCGCGCGGCGCTCGAACTGCAGCGCCAAGAAGCCCTGATCGACCCGTTGACCGGCTTGTGCAACCGTCGCGCCATGGATCAGCGCTTCGGCGAGCTCTGGTCCGAAGCGGAAGATGCGCCACTGGCGATTCTGGTGCTGGACATCGACTTTTTCAAACGCATCAACGATACCTACGGGCATGCCGACGGTGATTGCGTCATCCGCTGGGTCGCAGCAACGCTGAATCGCTGCATCCGCGCCGGCGACAGCGCGTTTCGCTACGGTGGCGAAGAGTTTCTGGTGCTGTTGCCGGACACCACGCTGGAAGGCGCGATCAGCCTCGCCGAATCGATCCGGGGTCGCATCGAGGATCAGCATCTGGACTTCCCGCGACATGGGCAAGTGCCGTTGACCGTATCGCTGGGGGTAGCGGCTCGCAAGCGCCAGGACGATCCGCTCAGCCTGTTCGAACGCGCCGACCGCGCGCTGTATCAGGCCAAACAGCATGGCCGGAACCGTGTCGTGCATGAAAATTGCCTGATCTGAATGACGCCTGTTCCGGTGCATTGATCCATGTTTAGCCGACTGCCCGGACAGTTCTGTCCAACTTCGGCCGCCGGCAAACATCCACGACGTTCCACGATTTGAAGCGCTTTACATGTCCGCAATGAATTCCGATGCGACGCTGCAGAGTCTGTCTTTCTCCGAAGCTTCCGAGGCCGAAGCGTCGCACAGTCCTGGCAAGCAGCGGGCGCTGCTGGTGCTGGATGGTCGGCGCCTGACCGTAGCATTGCAGATGGTCGCCCTGAAGTGTTGCGTGCAATGGGCCAATCGCCTGGACATCCTGTTGGTCAACTCGCCCAAGGCGGCTACCTTTATGTTGGGCGGGTTGCTGCTGCGTCTGGAGCATTCCGGCATTGATTACCGCCTGACCAGTACCGAGGGCGAACCCGGCAACGAAGCGGCGCGGTATCTGCAACGCTTTCGCGGCATAGAACTGATCATCGTCGATGGCCCTTCGACGCTCGAACAATGCCGGCTAATGCCTCAATCCGGATCTGACGGCCGAGACTGTCGCATCATCAGCCTGTCCGAGCCGCAAGTTCAGATTTTCGGCAAGGTAACGCCGGTTTGACCCTGATATTTGCCGCCGCGATCCCGGTACGAGGTTTCGCAGATTTCATCGGACTCGAAAAACAGCATCTGGGCGATGCCTTCGTTGGCGTAGATTTTCGCCGGCAACGGCGTGGTGTTGGAGAATTCCAGCGTGACGTGGCCTTCCCACTCCGGTTCCAGTGGTGTGACATTGACGATGATGCCGCAGCGCGCGTAGGTGCTCTTGCCCAGGCAGATGGTCAGCACGCTGCGCGGAATGCGAAAGAATTCGACGGTGCGGGCCAGGGCGAAGGAATTGGGCGGAATGATGCAGACTGCGCCCTTGACGTCGACGAACGAGTCGGGATCGAAGTTCTTCGGGTCGACGATGGTGTGATTGAGGTTGGTGAACAGCTTGAATTCGTTGGCGCAGCGCACGTCGTAGCCGTAACTGGACGTGCCGTAGGAAACGATCTTGTCGCCGTTGACGCTCTTGACCTGACCGGGTTCGAACGGTTCGATCATGCCTTGCTCGGTCGCCATGCGGCGGATCCATTTGTCGGATTTGATGCTCATCCTGGAGTCTCTCGTGGTATTGCTGATACGGAATAATATGCGCCACGCCGGTCGAGATGCTTGACCATGCGTAAATTGCGACAATTTTGCCGTATTGTCCATGAACCGGGGCGAAGCCGCCCGGATTTGGCACGGTGTCAGTATTTTGCGGAGGGAAAATCAGGTTTTTCCCGATACAGAGGTCGACAAGTAAAACTTAATCTATAGAGATCGCTTTTTTTGGCGCCAACGCGTGTTGTACCCGTAAAGGAGTATCAAGGCATGACGAATAAAAAGGCTGGCACGCGACTGTCGGCGGACATGATCCAGGCCCTGGACTGGGTGCCCGCGATTATCTGGGTTTCGGATAACGCCGGGCAGTGTTTGCTGGTCAACCGCGCCTGGCGAGAGTTCACCGGACGCAAGCTGGAAGACTCCGTTGGAGAAGGCTGGCTTGGCGCCATGCACCCCGAGGATGCCGCCGCCTGGCCGGACCTGATTGAAACAGCCGTCAACAGTGTCGAATCATTCACGGTCGAGTGTCGCCTGCGCCGTCGCGATGGCCGTTATCGCTGGCTGCACAAGACCGGAGAGCCGTTTTATGACGCAAGCGGCGAATTGTTGGGCTTCATCGGTTGCTGCATGGATGTCACCGGCCACAAGCAGGCGCTTGATGGTTTGCGCAAGGCCAGCGAGAAGCATCGCTCCGTGTTGTTGAATCTGAAAGACGCGGTGGGGGTCATCGAGGATTATCTGCGCACCGAAGAGCCGGGCCATAACCATCGCCGCGATGATCGGCTGACCCCGCGCCAGCGCGAGATTCTGCATCTGATCGCGCGCGGCTATGCAACGCGCGAAATAGCCACCCAGTTGCATGTCAGCGTCAAAACCGTGGAGAGCCATCGCGCCCAGCTCATGCAACGGCTGAATATCCACGATGTAGCCGGTCTGACCCGCTTCGCCATCCGCACCGGCCTGGTGCCGGCGGACTGAACGGCAGGTTCATGGGTCAAGGTTCAAGGTTCATTCGCCGAGATGCTTCAGTGCCGGCGCATCGAGCACCTCGATGCGTTCCCGCCCGAGGCGGAGCAGATGCTGTTCCTCGAATTGCTTCAACAGGCGGGAGATGATTTCCCGCACGCTGCCAAGTTCCTGCGCGATATCCTGATGCGAGGCCAGGATGATCGGCCCGCGCGCAGCCAGCCAGGCCGCCAGACGCTGATCGAGCTTGTGAAAGGCGACTTCTTCCACCAGCGCCATCAAACCGGTCAATCGATCGGCGAACAGGCTGAACACCTGGTCCCGGAATGGCGGGTGTTCCGCCGTCAAGCGCATGAACAAAGCACGAGGCAAGGCCAGCGCGTAGACCTCCGTCGTGGCGATGCCGGTGGCGGGATAGGCAACACCGCCGAGCAGACAACTGACGGTAACGATGCACAATTCGCCCGGATGCACGCCGTAAAGTCTGATTTCACGACCGTTTTCGGCGCGTTTGCTGACCCGGATATCGCCCTTCAGGACCAGCGGCAGCGCCTGGCAGGCAACGCCGGCATCGAACAGCACGGCGCCGGCCGGCGCGCGTATCGGCAGCCACTGGCGTTCGACTTCCAGCGCCAGCGGAGCCGGCAGGTTGGTCAGCGCGGGAAACAGCAAGGCCAGTTCGGCGTTCGAAACAGTCATATCGATTGCGCCAGCAGCTTGGTCATGGCGTCCAGGCGCGCTGCGCGGATTGCCCGTGGAATCTCGCTGGTCGCGACCTGCCGCGCCACTTCCCCGGCATCCACTTGCCGCGCCGCCAACAGCGCCAGACGCAGCCGATCGGCTTGCGGGAAGGCGCGCGATTCCCAGCCTGGCCGGCCGTGGAAATCCGCCGCGCAGGCATCCAGGAACTGTTCAAAACGCTCGGGGCGGCGCAGCGCGTCGGTGTGTTCCAGCAAATCCAGCAACGCCGTCGCGCCCATCTTGTCGGCCTGATGCGCCTGACCATGCCAGCGCGCGACGATTTGCGCCAGGCTGGCGCATTCGGTCGGCGCGCGCAGCCGTATGCCGACCTGTTTGACGCGTTCCAGGCCGGCCAACTCGTGGCCGCCGTGATTCGGCCAGTTTTCTTTCGGCGTCAGGCCCTTGCCCAGGTCATGCAGCAGGGCGGCATAGCGTACCGTCAGCGGTTGCGCGGCCAGCGCGGCCTGGTCGATGACGCGCATGACATGATCGCCGGTGTCGATTTCCGGATGACTCCCGGGGTTCTGCGGTACGCCGAACAGGATGTCGAGTTCCGGCAGCAGACGCGACAGCGCACCGCAGTCGCGCAACAACAGGAACATGCGTGACGGCCGCGCTGCCATCAGTCCGCGTGACAACTCCTGCCAGACCCGTTCCGGCACCAGCGCGTCGACTTCGCCCTGGGCGGTCATTTGCCGCATCAGCGCCAGGGTTTCCGGCGCCACCGAGAAATCCGGGAAACGCGCGGCAAAGCGCGCCACGCGCAGGATGCGTACCGGGTCTTCGGCGAAGGCGTCGCTGACATGGCGGAACAATCGTGCGGCGAGGTCGGCGCGCCCGCCATAAGGGTCGAATATTTCACCGGCGGCGTTTTCCGCCATGGCGTTGATGGTCAGATCGCGCCGCCGCAAATCCTCTTCCAGCGTTACATCCGGTGCGGCATGCACCTGGAAGCCCTTGTAGCCGCGCGCGGTCTTGCGCTCGGTGCGAGCCAGCGCGTATTCCTCGTGCGTGCGCGGATGCAGAAACACCGGGAAATCCTTGCCTACCGGCTGAAACCCGAGCGTGGTCATGTCCTCCGGCGTGGCGCCGACCACCACATGGTCGCGATCATGGCTCTGCGAACCCGCTTCCAGTCCAAGCAGCCGGTCGCGTACCGCGCCGCCGACGACAAACACCTGGATGTGGGCGGGGAAGCGCATGCCGGCGGTTTCAGCGCCCGGCGTGGGCGCGATAGGCGGTGTAGCCGCGGCGCGGATCGGCTTCCTTCAGGTAGCCGATGACACTTTCCAGCGCCGTCGCCTTGCCGAACAGCGGCGGGAAACCTTGCGGGCAGACATTGTCGGTGAGCATCGCGTAGTGGTTGTCGCGGGTCATGAGTTTCTGGCCCGGTTTCAGTTCCATCATGAACGCGAACAAGTAAGACGGTGTTTCGCCCAGCGGCACGATGACGCGGCACATATCCAGGCTGGATGCGGTCAGACGCAGCAGTTCGGCCAGGCTGTAGACCTTGGGGCCGCACAGGTTGTAAGCCTGGCCATGGCTTGCCGGCAGATCGAGTGCATCGGCGAAGGCGCGCGCCACATCACCGACGAAGACCGGCTGGAAGCGCGCGTTGCCGCCGGCCAGCGGCACCACCGGCGCCAGCTTGAGCAGATCGGCGAACAGCGTCAGGAAGCTGTCGCCCGGCCCGAAGATCACCGACGGCCGGAACACGGTCACCGCCAGTTCGCCAGCCGCCTGCATGACCAGCGCCTCGCCGGCGGCCTTGCTGCGCTGATAGGCGCTGCGCGAATCGGCGGCGGCGCCCAGCGCGCTCATATGCAGCAAGCGCGGCACGCCGGCTGCCTTGCAGGCCGCCACCACCTTGCGCGGCAATTCGACATGCGCGTGCTGAAAACTGCCGCGCCGGGCTTGCCGGCTGTCGCCTTTGCCTGAATCCGACGCATGCAGCAGGCCGACCAGATTGATCACCGCATCCATGCCGTCGAACAGCTTGTTCAGATTGGCCGGATCATGGATATCGGTTTCCACGGTTTCGACGGTCGGCAGCACGTTGAGCTGCTTGACCGCCTCGCGCCGCCGTGCCGGGACGCGAACCTGGATGCCGCGCGCGGCCAGCAGCGCAGCCAGATGCTGGCCGACGAAACCGCCGCCGCCGAGGATGCAAACATTTTGGATGGTCATGTTGGACTGGGTCAGTTGAGAGAGGCAGGCGTGATTCTATGGGTATCCGGTCGCAGCTGTTACAAGTGATCATCGACGGCGCGTTGCAACCGGCCCAGGCTGGCAATGAAGGCTTCTTTCATGATCAGCAATTCAGGCGCTAGGCGGCGCGCTTCCGCCTGTTGGCCCGCCTGAATCGCCTGCACGATTTCAGCGCCGAGTCGATGCAAATCGGTATGCGTGGCGCCGAGTTCCTCGAAGGCGCGCAAGTGGCCATAACGCGCCTGTCCAATGGAGTCGTGCCATTGTCCGAGACGGCACACGCGCAGGTCGAAAAGCGCGCATCCGGATTCTTCCAGAGGCGCGCCATCGATACAGGCCAGCATTTTTGCGATCCAGTCGAGGTGATCGCGTTGCGCCATCAGCAGCGGATAGTCATCGGCGGACCAGTAGTTGCCGACCCAGGCCTGCCAGGTTTCATCGAATCTGGACGTGGCCAGCCACGTCTCGAATTGGTCCACCGGCATGGGTCGGGCTATACCATAGCCTTGCACATTCTCGCAGCCCAGACGCATCAGCAATACGCCGTGTTCGGGCGTTTCCACGCCTTCCGCGATCACCTTCAGGTTGAACGCCTGGGCCAGACCGACGACGCCATGCACGAGGGCGAGATCACCGCGATCTTCCAGGATGTCTCGCACGAAACTCTGGTCGATCTTCAGTGTGTCGACGGGAATTTCCTTCAAATAGGCGAGTGATGCATAGCCTGCGCCAAAATCATCCAGGCTGAAACTGACGCCCATCTCGCGGCAGGTATCGATCACCCGGCGGATATGCAACATGTTTTGCAGCGCGGCGGATTCGAGAATTTCCAGTTCCAGGCATCCCGTCGGCAAGGTTGGATACTTTTGCAGGCTGGCGCGCAATCGGTCGACAAAGTCTTCGCGCTGCAAATCGCGAGCGGCGATGTTGACGCTCACGACCAGTTCGATGCCGGCCTCGCGCCAACGGATTTGTTGACGCAAGGCGTGTTCCAGCACCCATTGATCGAGGGCGACGATGACATCGTGGTTTTCCGCATGCGGCAGGAATTCGCCCGGCGCTACCAGGCCGCGTTCCGGATCGTTCCAGCGCACCAGCGCTTCGGCGCCGTAGACACGCATGCCGCGCATGCAGAGTTTTGGCTGGTAGTAGACCTCGAACTGGTTCTCCGCCAGTCCGTACTGCATTTTTTCGAGCAGCTCGTAGCGTTGATGGATCTGCCGGTCCTGCACCGGATCGAACAAGTGATATCGATTCCGCCCGGCCTGCTTGGCCAGATACATCGCCTGGTCGGCATGTCGCAGCAATGCATCCGCGTCGCCGGGGTCGTTCGGAAAAAGTGTCGCGCCCAGGCTGCTGGTGATGTCGAAGACGTGGCCATCAATGCGCACCGGCGTCTCGAAAATTGCCTGCACGCGCTGCAGGAAAGGCCAGAGTTCGGCGGCTTCGCCAATATCCTGAATCAGCAGCACAAACTCGTCGCCCCCTATCCGTGCCACGATGTCACCGGTGCGCATGCAGGCATCCAGACGCTGGGCGATTTCGATCAGCAGGCGATCGCCCATTTCGTGACCATGCGCGTCGTTGACCGGCTTGAAGCGATCCAGGTCGAGCAGCGCGACGGCCAGCAGGTTGCCATGTCGGGTGACGCTGGCCATCGCTTCTTCCAGGCGTGAGGCGAACAACGCGCGATTGGGCAAGCCGGTGAGATGGTCGTAATGCGCCATTTTTTCCAGCCGCGCCTGGGTTTCCTTGAGCTCGGAAATATCGGTAAACACGCCGACGTAATGCGTGACCGTTCCGGTTTCATCGCATACCACGCCGATATCGAGGATTTCGGTATAGATTTCCCCGTTCTTGCGGCGATTGCGGACTTCTCCCTTCCAATGGCCATCGAGCTGGATTCGACGCCACATCTCGCCATAGAAAGCCGGGTTGTGCAAGCCGGACTGCAGCATGCTGGGGGTCTGGCCAATGATCTCTTCCCGGCTGTAACCGGTGACGTGAACAAATGCATCATTCACCTCGATGATGCGGTTTCTCGGGTCGGTGATGATGATGCCCTCGCTGGTGCTGCCGAACACGCTGGCGGTCAGCCGCAACTCCTGCTCAGCCTCGCGGCGGGCGACGATTTCCTGCGCCAGCTCGGCATTGGCGGTTTCGATCTGCAGGTAGCGTTCATGCAGGTCGCGACCGATGCGGGCGAGGTCGTGCGCCAGTTGGCCGATCTCGTCATGGCCCTTGATGTCGCCGGTGAAGCCGCCGCGTCCTTCGACGAAGTGATGCGCCGCCTCCGCCAGTCGTTCGATTCGCCGCGTGACCACCGTGCGCAGAAGCAGCCAGATCAGGAAAGAGATGAAAACAATGCCGGCCAGGACCAGCGCGATTTCGTCGAGTATGCGTTCTCGCTCGACCGCCTTCGACTTTTCGGCGTCGTAGCCCAGGGCGAGGACAAGATTGTTGCGCTTGGCGTCAGGGGTCACTTCAGGTTCTTCCAGTTCCACCGGGAATAAACCCCACAAGGTCCGGCCGCCCGGACTCAACCAGATCAGCCCTTCATGGCTAATGCGCGCTGCTTCGATTTCCGCGCGTGGCGGAGGGTCGGGCAGGGCTGCCAGAGGCAAGCCCTGCAGGTCCGGATTGTTGATGAACAGCAGTTCGCCCTGCGCATTGATCACCAGCGTCAGCCGAATGTCCGGCCGGGTCGTGTGGCGGATCATCTTGCGCAGGCCGCCACGCAGGCCGTTGAGCTGATAGGCCTCGATGAAGTCGGCGCTGATTTGCGGGCCGATGTAGCTGGCCTCGCGCCCGAGATGCGCTTCGATCAACGCATCCGACGCCGAATTGCGGTGCTGGACGTAGAGCAGCGCAAGCAACAGCGACGTGCCCAGCAGCAGTCCTGGAATCAGGTAACGCAGGGGAAATGCGGTCAGCATGCGGCAACCCTGTTCATCTCGATGCAGCCAGCGCGCGGGATGGTCCGGCCCAATGCGCTGCGGGTTGAAGTCACTCGTCTACCTGACATTGCGAGATGCCAAATCATTCAATTGGGCAGCAGCGGATACACATACGGTTTGCTGGGCGTGGTCAAAGCATGCAGAAATGCTTCCAGATCGTCCATATCCTGTTCGGAAAGCGCAAGCGCATGCAGGTTGGGCGACCGATTCGAGTGATTGTCGCCACCGCGCGCGTAATGCTGCAGCACATCTCTGAGCAAGGTCGCGGAGCCATCGTGAAAATAGGGCGCGGTCAACGTCACGTCGCGCAAGGTCGGCGTCTTGAATGCGCCACGCATGAGTTGCACCGGACGTTGCTTGTAGCGCCCCAGATCGGGCTTCTCGGCGCCGAACGATTTCAGACCGACATTGTGGAAGCCGTTGTCGGTGAAATTGGGCGCCCAATGGCAAACGCTGCAATTGCCGCGCGCGGGGTCGATGAACAGCGCGAAACCGCGTTGCTGCGACTCGCTGATGGCGTCTTTGTCGCCGCGCAGCCAGCGATCGAAAGGCGAGTTGTTGGAAATCACCGAACGTTCGAATGCGGCAATCGCCTTGGCGATGGTGTCGCGGCTGATGCCCTGGCCAGGATAGGCCTTTTCGAACAGGTCGACATAACCCGGCACCTTCGCCAGTCGTGTCAGATGCACGCCGTCCTTGAACCCCAAATGCGTCATGCCGGCGTTGATATCGGCTTTGACGCCCTGTCCGCCAAGCGCCTGCTTCTCCAGCGTCGGCTGACGGCCGTCCCACATGAAGATGCTGTTGTAGCCGAGGTTGACGATGGTCGGACTGGCCACCGCCATGACTTCGCCGAGAAAACGCACTGATGTCGGCAGACCATCCGACCAGCCGCGCTCTGGCAAATGGCAGGAAACGCAGGTGACTTGTCCGGTGCCGGACAGGCGCGGGTCGAAAAACAGCATCTCGCCCAGCTTGACGCGTTCCGGCGTGGTCAGATTGTCCGGCGGCGCCGGCGGCGTGTCGGGCAGCAGCCATTTTTTCAGACTTGCATGCCCGGCGGCCAGCGTCACCGTGTCGCCATCGGTGTCGACCAGCACCGGGGCCGCCAGAACCGGCTGACTTGCTGAAACAAGGGCTGCCGCCAGCAACAGGGCTGCACTCAGGGGGCGCGGATTCATGTCATCACCTCGCGTCGCTTGATGTTTCGGTTGGGCGCTGTCCGCGCAGCGCATTGATGTGAAGCAGGATGGATTCAATCTCGGCTTCGCTGAATTCGGCGCGCCACGCCGGCATCGCGGGTGAGCGTCCGGCGGCGGCGCCGCCCAGGGCAATGATGTCGCGTAAATGCGCGTCCTCCGCGCGGCTGCTCGCCAGATTGCTGGGTCTGGGCTGCAACCGCGCCGCCAGCCGTCCCGTGCCCATGCCGTCGGCGCCATGGCAAATTGCGCAGCGGCCGAGGAACAGGGCGCGGCCGATGCGAGCCGAAGGCGGCATCCGCCTGGCCGCCTCGCGGGCAAATACGATCGCGGCGGACAGGTCCTGGCGCAAATAGACCACGAACAAGGTCATGGCATCGATTTCGGCATCGGTCATCGCCTCGTTCCACGGCGGCATGAACGTACTGATATCGGCAAAACGAGGTCCTTCGGCGATGGCGCGGCGTATCGTGGTCGAATCGGTGGTCACCCGCGGCAGCAACAGATTGGTGTTGGGATAGTTCGGGATCGACATCGACAGCACGCCTTCACCCAGCCCGTCACTGCCATGACAGATCGCGCAGCGTTGCTGAAACAACCACGCGCCCAGGCGCAGGCTGGCAAACATTTCGGCGTCGCTGGCATTCGGACTGGCCAGGCCAATGCGCCCGAATGCCAGCATTGACAACAAGCCGAGCAAGAAAACTCCGCACCGGCGCGAAGGCATGGCGGTCATGTTTCGAGCAAGGCTACTCGACGATGATGCTCATGTGCATGTGCGGGTGAATCGCGCATTCGACATCCACCGTACCGGGTCTGTCGAACGTTACCTTGCGCGTCTCTCCGCTGGGATAGGACCCCAGGTCGAAGGTTTTGGCGGGCGACAGGCTGAACACATTATGGAAAAACGGATCATGATTGGGAAAGCTCACCGTATCGCCCTTTTTGATCTTCAATTGTTTGACGCTGAAGCTCTTGTTCTTTTGCGACACTTCGCTTTCCGCAGCCTGCACGGCAACCGAAGCAGTCAGGATTGCAAGGGTGAAGATAGGCATGGCATTCATGTTCCTGGCTCCTGGATAGCGCAACGAATGCAAGAATAACGTATGAATGCGGTTTCGGACCGGGGTTGCCTCGCTGACCTGTCCTTGCCGGCTGGTTTTTTTCGCGGACGACTTGAACCAGTCAATCTGCTACTGCAGGGTCTCGCTGGTCGCAACCCTGTTTTTATCCGATGTCCCGGCTTGACTGGCCCTGAGCGCATTCGGATGCGGCGGAATGACGCCCAGACGTTCCTTCAGCGGCGGCGCTTCGCCGCCGAACAGCTTGCGATAGAACATGGCGTTGGCGAGTACCTTCTTGACGTATTCGCGGGTTTCGTAGAACGGGATGCTCTCGACGTAGATCGCGCCTTCCAGCGCGGTCGGCGCCTGCCATCTGCGCGCCCGTCCGGGGCCGGCGTTGTAGCCGGCGGTGGCCAGCACCGGCGACTGGCCGAGCGAGTCGTACACATGCTTGAGGTAGAAGGTGCCGAAGCGGATATTGGTTTCCGGCTTGACGACGCCGGCATGGGTATTTTTCTCCAGCCCCATCTTGCTTGAAATCCATTTGGCGGTAGCCGGCATGATCTGCATCAGCCCCTGCGCGCCGACGCGCGACTTGGCATGTTCGATGAACCGCGACTCCTGCCGCATCAGGCCATAGATCCAGGCTTCATCGAGTTCGTTCTGGCGCGCATAGGCGCTGGCCAGGTCACGGTAGGGGGCGATGTAGCGCAAATCGAAATCGTGTTCCTCGCGGGTTCGATCGGCGGTGGCGATGGCGCGGTCATACCAGTTGTCGCGCCGCGCCAGTTCCGCCGCCGCCAGCAGCGCGCGATCGGTCATGCCGCGCAACGCCCAGTTCCACTCCTGGACCGCGTTGCCGTGGTCGCCGAGTTCGCGCAGCAACAGCGCGCGCCGCAGGCCGGCATGCGATTCGGCCTGTTTAAGATCGTTCGGCGTGACCTTGTAATCGAACGGACGGGTTTCCAGTTTGGCCGGCAGTTCCTCTTCGGCAAGCAAGCCGTAATAGTGAATCTCGCGCGACAATTTGGCGAACAGCACATTGGCCGGATAAGTGGCATTCAAGGCTTTCAGCGCGCGGGCTTTCCAGTAGCGCCAGACCGCTTCATTGCGCAGGGTTTCAGGCATTGCGTCGATGCTGCGATTGACCTCGCCCCACTGTCCGGCGCGCAACGCGGCGCGGACTTTCCAGGTGTTCTGCAGTTCGCTGGTGAGGTTTTCGGCGCGGCCGAACCATTCCATCGCGCGTTCATCGTGACGCCGCGCCCCGTGCATGCCGATCTGGCCCCAGCCATAGTCGCGTTCCGCCTGCGAATATTGGTCCTGATGCCGCAGCCACAGTTCGGCGGCCTGTTCGGGGGCTGTCTTGGCGACCTGGGTCAGCGCGTACAGCGCCACCTCGCGTTGCGCGCGCGGCATTTCCGCCGCCGCGACCAATGACTCCGGCTTGCTTTGGGCCAGCGTCAAGGCGTTGGCGGTCATCCGGGCCTCGCTTGGCAGGCGCGCGTCGAGTTCGCGAACCAGACGCAGGTTGCCGTCATCCAGCGCCAGTCGCAAGCGCGCCAGACGATCTTCCAGGCTGAGCAAGCCGCGTTGCGCCAGGTTGCTGAACGGCCCATCGCAACTGGAAGGCAGGTCTCGCGCGGTGCGCCACAGCGCGATGCCGGCGCTATCGGCCGCTGCCCGCGTCGGCGGGTCGCCGATCGCTTGCCGCGCACTCAATTCGAAACAGCGCAGTTCCTGATCCGGCGCAACGATGCTGGCGAAGGTCTCCAGGAATGCCGGCCAGTTGCCCCGGAGGCCAAATTCGCGCGCCAGATCGATGCGCAGGCGGTTGGACAAATGCGAATCAGGATTTTGATCGATGTAGGCCCGCAAAGCGGTTTCCGGCGCTTTACGGTTTTTCAGTTCCCAGAAACGGATGTAGGGCGCCAACGCATGATCGGCGGGGAAATTCTCGGCGATCTTCAGAAACCGCGCGCTCTGGCCCTTCTGTATGGCATCCCGCGCGGCCTGGAAGTCGGCATCGGCCGAAGCCTGCGCGGAGGTGGCGGTGATCGCGAGAACTGCGGCAAGAAGTAAATATCGATAAATCACGGAGGATGAACAGTGGCGATGCGCCCGAACTGCCGTTACGAAAAGGCGTCCACTTTACCCTTTCGTCAGACCCCGACCAAAACCCGTCGGGTGTATTTTTGCACCACCCGCCTCCGACGAGCGTCGGCTCAGCGCTCGGCCAGCGTCACGCTGACATTGACCCGGACGCTGTTGCCGGGGTCGTAGGGCATGAAAGTGGTGTACTCGCGGCCCTGATAGCGATAAGTCACATCGTAGCCGCTCAGCTTGCGGCTCCAGTTGTCGACCATGCGGCACTGCCGTTCGACGCGCGTGCGCGGTTCGACGCTTGGGTAAGCGCGCGCTTCGTCGCCATACCGGTCGCCGATGATTGCGCCCAATGCGACACCGGCCGCGGTTGCCGCCTTGCGGCCGTCGCCTTTGCCGATGCTGTTGCCCAGCACGCCGCCGACCACGCCGCCGAGTATCGAGGCGCCGACGCCGCGTTCGGAAGTGCGTTCGATGCTCCGCGATTCGTAGCTGACATGTTCGTTCCAGCATTCGCGTCGCGGCTGGTTGACGCTTTCATAAATCGGCGTGCTGGCGACGACCCGGGCGGTATCCTGGAAACCGGCCGGGCCGGAATAGTCGTCCGCCAGGCTGGATGCGCTGCCGAACAGCGCCAGCGTCAGGGCCGGAACCAGTAACTTGCCGGTCAGTGTGGAGGGGGGTGCACGCATGATGGATCTCCTTCTAAGTGGTCAGGTCAGCGGCGCGCGTCGTCGCGCGGACGGCGATTGCCAGGCCAGACCGGTCGATCCGGTCGGGCTTCCTCGTTACGACGCCTTTCAAAGCCGAAACCGTAACGACTGTCGGTTTGCTGGTCAGCGTCCGGTTGACGGCGCGCATCGTATTCCTGCGCGTCATCGCGTGGCGCCATGTCGGGAAAGGGAATCCGTATCGCTTCCTGTGCCGGAACCGGCAACTGGCCGAGTCGGTCCTGGAAAAACTGACGCATCCGGATGCGTTCCTCCGGGCTGGCGCGTTCCCAGCGCTCGCGTGCCTCGCGGCGCTCGCTTGGACTGAGTTGCGCCAGCTTGATCATGTCTGCGGCCGGGCTGAACAACGAACTATCGGCTTGTCCCGCAAGAGCGGGTAAAGTCGGCAGCAACAGCAGCAGGGCGATCAACAGGTTGCGACGCATGGTATTTCTCCTTTCCATGTGCTCATGTTAGGCGGCGGGCGTATCGGCCGGGTTTCCGGCGCACGCCGATTTGTAACAAATTGTTTCCGGGTGGCGGAGTAGTCGGCTAATTCCGCCCTCTTTCCAGCGAGGACAGGCTTGTGAATCACACTGCAGACGAGAATCTGAACATACTCATAGTGGATGATGATGCCGGTATCCGCGATCTGCTGGCCGATTACCTGGCCAAACAGGGCATGCGTGTCGACACTGCGCGGGATGGCAAGGAAATGGACGAGCGCCTGGCGGTTCATTATCCGGATTTGATTGTCATGGACTTGATGATGCCTGGCGAGGACGGACTCAGCCTGACGCGCCGCGTCAAAGCCGCGCGCGATGTGCCGGTGATCATGTTGTCGGCGCGCGGCGAGGACATCGATCGCATCGTCGGCCTGGAAGTCGGCGCCGACGATTATCTGCCCAAGCCGTTCAACCCGCGCGAATTGCTGGCGCGCATCCGCGCCGTGTTGCGTCGCGGCCATGCCGGCGGTGCGGCCGCCGATGCCGGCGAGGTGGTGCGGTTCGGGCCGTTCGGGCTGGATCTGGCGGCTCAGGTCCTGTCGCGCGACGGCGTCGAGATCCCGCTGTCGCAGGCCGAGTTCACCTTGCTCAAGCTGTTCATCGAACGTCCCAATCGGGCGCTGTCGCGCGATCAGATCATGGACAGCCTGAAGGGCTACGAGCGCGATCCGTTCGACCGCTCGATCGATGTGCGGGTGACACGCTTGCGCAAGAAACTGGAAGACGATCCGGCCAATCCGGTATACATCCGCACGGTCTGGGGCCAGGGCTATCTGTTCTCGCCGAAGGGCAAATCGGTTTGAAACGACTGGCGAGGCTGTTGCCGGAAACCTTGTTCGGCCGCACCGCCGCCGCATTGCTGGTGGCGTTTCTGGTGTTCGAGGCGATTGCTTTCGGCGTCGTCTGGATCATGGTCATCCAGCCGCTGGCGGCGCGTTCCGCCGACGATCTGGCGGCAAAAATCCTGCTGTCGGCGCAAACCTGGGTGGAACTGCCGCCGCAAACCCGCGCCGATTACGAAATGGAATTGGCGTTTCGCCATGACCTTGCGCTGGGCGAGGTACAAACCCGTTTGCCGCAGGCGGCCGAGGCGAATTATTTCGGCGATCTGATCGCTGCAGCGCTGAGTCGGCGCGCCGGTCAGGCGATCACCCTCAAACGCGCCACCGATCCCGGCTGGGACTGGCTGGAAATCCAGGTCGCCGACACCTTGCTGCGGGTCGGCTTCGACCGTCGGCGCTATGTCCTGGAAGCGCCGTTGGCGGCGATCGGCGTGTTCCTGCTCGGCGCCTTGCTGACCGTGCTGACCGCGTTGTTCATGGTGCGCCAGGCCAGCCAGCGGCTGAACAGTCTGGCCAAAAAGGCCGCCGACGTGGGGCAGGGCCGCACCCCGGAGCTGTTGCCGGAAACCGGCGCGCGCGAACTGCGTGAACTGACCGTGGCCTTCAATCGGATGGCCGAAGAAGTGCAGGCGCTGCTGGAGAATCGTACCGTGCTGCTGGCCGGGGTCAGCCACGATCTGCGCACGCCGATCACCCGGATGCGCCTGGCGCTGTCGTTGCTGGACGCAGCGGATGACAGCCTGGTCAAACGCATGGAACATGATCTGGACGAAATGAACCGCCTGATCAGCGACATGCTGGTGTTTGCCCGTTCGCTCAAGGTCGAAGCGCTGCATGATGTCGACCTGACGCAGGTTCTGGACGATCTGGCGGCCCAGGCGGCGTTGCTCGGAGCCATCGAATGGCGGGCCGCCGCGCCGTGCCGGATGCGTGTCGGCGAAGCGGCGCTGCGCCGCATCGTCGGCAATCTTCTGGAGAATGCGCGCCGCTATGGCCTGGGCGCGCCGGTGACGCTGACGCTGGACTGCAGCCCGGAGTCGGTGCGGATCGGGGTGCTGGATCGCGGCCCCGGCATTCCACTGGCGCAGCGCGAGGCGGTATTTCGTCCGTTCACCCGACTGGAAACCTCACGCAGCCGTGACGCCGGAGGCAGCGGCCTGGGCCTGGCGATTGCGCGTCAACTGGCGGATGCCTATGGCTGGCGTATCGAGTTGTCGGATCGAGACGGTGGCGGCTTGAACGCCAGTCTGATCATTTCAGGTGGTAGGTGAACAGCATGACTTCGATGTTCAGGAACGACAGACTGGTAATCGACAAGCGCCGGGTCTGAGTGCGAACGATATGGTGCGCGGCATCGGTGGCCTTGCGGATGCGGATGGTCAGGCGAGGGGTCAGGTTGAGGGTCATGGCGGTCTCCGTATGTCCTACCCCTTTGCAATCGGCGTGCCGTTTGTCGATCGCGCCCAATCCCGCAGCCCGCGCGGGTTTAGCCGCCAGGGTACGGTACGGGCTGGCGAATTCGGCATCAACTTGTCGGATATTCGGCAGTTGGCAGGGGCGCAAGGTTAAAATCCGGCGGTTTTCCCAAACCGACCATCGCCATGCCCGCTTTCCAGGACATCATCCTCACGCTCCAGCGTTTCTGGGGCGACCAGGGCTGCACCCTGCTGCAACCCTACGATCTCGAAGTCGGCGCCGGCACCAGCCATACCGCCACGTTCTTGCGCTCGCTCGGGCCGGAACCGTGGAAGGCCGCCTACGTGCAGCCATCGCGGCGCCCCAAGGACGGCCGCTACGGCGAGAATCCGAACCGTTTGCAGCATTACTACCAGTTTCAGGTGGTGCTGAAACCGGCGCCGGAAAACATCCTGGAGCTGTATCTCGGATCGCTCGAAGCGCTCGGTTTCGACCTCAAGCAGAACGACATCCGCTTCGTCGAGGACGACTGGGAAAACCCGACGCTGGGCGCCTGGGGACTGGGCTGGGAAGTCTGGCTGAACGGCATGGAAGTCACCCAGTTCACCTATTTCCAGCAGGTCGGCGGCATCAACTGCAAACCGATCACCGGCGAAATCACCTATGGTCTGGAACGCCTGGCCATGTATCTGCAAGGCGTCGACAACGTGTTCGATCTGGAATATTCGCCCGGCGTCAGCTACGGCGACGTGTTCCACCAGAACGAGGTCGAGCAGTCGACCTACAACTTCGAGCACAGCGATGTCGAATTCCTGCTCACCGCGTTCAACGCCTATGAAAAACAGGCGAAAAACCTGATGGAAAACAAACTCGCGCTGCCGGCCTATGAACAGGTGCTGAAAGCCGGCCATACCTTCAACCTGCTCGACGCGCGCGGCGCCATTTCGGTCACCGAACGCGCCGCCTACATCGGCCGCATCCGCAACCTGGCGCGCAGTGTCGCGCAGAGCTACCTCGACTCGCGCGCGCGCCTGGGCTTCCCGATGGCGCCGAAGGCGTGGGCGGAAGAAGTGCTGGCGGAGATCGAGAAGAAGGCGGCGTGATGTTGCAAAAACCGGTGTCAGCAATCCATACCGTCATTCCGGCGCAGGCCGGAATCCAGAAGTCAACAACCTGGACCCCGGCCTGCGCCGGGGTGACGGGTTAAACAGAGTTTTGCGCATATGAGTACGAAGAATCTTCTTGTTGAACTGTTCGTCGAAGAACTGCCGCCGAAAGCGCTGAAGAAACTCGGCGAGGCGTTTTCGCTGACTCTGGCCGACTCGCTCAAAGCGCAGGGCCTGACCGGCGATGCCAGTATCGTGACGCCCTACGCCTCGCCGCGCAGGCTGGCCGCGCACATCACCCAGGTCGCCGCGCGCGCCGCCGACAAGCCGCTGCTGCACAAGCTGATGCCGGTCAGCGTCGGGCTGAATGCCGAAGGCCAGGCGACGCCAGCCTTGCTCAAAAGACTGGCGGCGATGGGGCTGGATGCGTCGGTCGTGGCGCAGCTCAAGCGCGCGCCGGACGGCAAGGCGGAAGCGCTGTTTTTCGATACGGTGGCGCCCGGCGTCGAACTGGCCGCCGGATTGCAGAAGGCGCTGGACGAAGCGCTGGCCAGACTGCCGATTCCGAAGGTGATGAGCTATCAATTGGCCGATGGCTGGAGCACGGTGAATTTCGTGCGTCCGGCGCATGCGCTGGTGGCCTTGCACGGCGCTGAAGTGGTGGCGGTTTCAACGCTGGGTTTGACTGCCGGCCGCGAGACGCATGGGCATCGCTTTGAAGCATTGAAACATCCGTTGCAGATTGAAACCGCTGACAACTATGCCGCGCAATTGCAGGCGGAAGGCGCGGTGATTCCCGGTTTCGCCGAGCGTCGCGCCGAGATCGAGCGCCAGTTGCAGGCGGCCGCTGCCAAGGTCGGCGGCGGTGTGCAGCCACTGAATGACGATGCCTTGCTCGACGAAGTCACGGCGCTGGTCGAACGGCCGAATGTATTGCTCTGCCGGTTCGAGGCGGAATTCCTGCAAGTGCCGCAGGAGTGCCTGATCCTGACCATGCAGGCCAATCAGAAGTATTTCCCGCTGCTCGACAGCGCCGGCAAGCTCACCAACCAGTTCCTGATCGTCTCCAACATCTCGCCGGCCGATCCGTCGGCGGTGATCGGCGGCAACGAGCGGGTGGTGCGCCCGCGTCTGGCCGATGCCAAGTTCTTCTTCGATCAGGACCGCAAGAAACCGTTGTCGGCGCGCGTCGAACTGCTTGACCATGTGGTCTACCACAACAAGCTGGGTACGCAGGGCGCGCGCGTCAAACGCCTGAGCAAGCTGGCCGCCGGCATCGCCGATGCGCTTGGCGCCAATGCCGAACTGGCGGCGCGGGCGGCGCTGCTGGCCAAGGCCGATCTGATCACCGACATGGTCGGTGAATTCCCCGAACTGCAAGGCATCATGGGACGTTATTACGCGTTGCATGACGGCGAGGATGCGCGCGTCGCCGATGCGATTCGCGACCACTACCTGCCGCGTTTCGCCGGCGACAGCCTGGCCGCCGACAACATCGCGCTGGCGGTGGCGATGGCGGAACGACTGGATGCGCTGGTCGGCATCTTCGGCATCGGCCTGACGCCCACCGGCGACAAGGACCCGTTCGCCTTGCGCCGCGCCGCGCTGGGGGTGTTGCGCATGCTGATGGAACGCGCGTTGCCGCTCGACCTGATGCAGTTGCTGGATCTGGCGCGGGCGCAGTTTGCCGACGATCAGGTGGCATCCAGCGTTGCGCTCGATGTGTTCCAGTTCATGATGGATCGTCTGAGGGTTTCGTTAAAGGATCAGGGCGCGGCCGGTGACCAGGTGGAAGCGGTGGTTTGCCAGAATCCGACCCGCATCGACCGCGTACCGGCCCGACTGGCGGCGGTGGCGGCATTCGCCCGGTTGCCGGAAGCCGCCGCCCTGGCGGCCGCCAACAAGCGCATCCAGAACATTTTGCGCAAGGCTGACACCCGTGGCGTCGCGGTCGATGTCACGTTGTTGCAGGAAGATGCCGAACGCAGCCTGTTTGCCGCCGTCACCACGCTGCGTCCCGGTGTCGAGGCCGCGTTGGCCAATCTCGACTACACCGGCGCCCTGGTGCAGCTTTCCAGCTTGCGCGCCCCGGTTGACAGCTTTTTCGACAGTGTCATGGTGATGGCCGAGGAGCCGCTGGTGCGCGAAAACAGACTCGGCTTGCTGAGCAGTCTGGCCGATTTGATGAATTGCGTCGCCGACATCAGCCAGTTGTCCGGCAAGTAAGTCGTCGGGACGCTGTCAGCCGATGCCGGCCAAGCACGCTACGCAGCGTTACGAGATTTCCCGGTTCACTGCGGAATTCGTCGATGGCGGCGTCGAACTGGCGTTTCGCGCCGCGCGGCATCGGAGCGTGGTGCGTCAGACGCGTATCGCCCTTGGCACCGTTATTCTGGTGCTTCTGGCGCTGGCCTGGACCGATTACCTGGCCCTGGGGCTTGGCGATGCATTTTATGCGCTGCTCAAGAGTCGTCTGGCGCTGGCGGCGCTTTGCCTGCTGGCGATGTTCAGCGCCGGCCAGCTGTGGCGTTCGTTGATGGATGGCGTGACGCCGACCGCGATCGGCATCATCGGCGTGGCCGGGTTTCTCAGCGTCACCTTGCTGCGTCCCTACGCAGTCGGCTGGCATGGCATGAGCATGATGCTGATTCTGTTCGGCTTGTATGTGTTCCTGCCGAACCGGTTTCTGTTCGCGCTGACCATGGCGCTGACTTCTACGCTGTTGTTCATGGTGTTGCTGGACGCCAATTTTCATCTGCTCTGGCGCGAACTGCTGACGCTGGCGATTCTGCTCGGCGGCGTCAATCTGCTTGGCGCGCGTATCGCCTATCGCCATAGTTGCGACATACGCCTGGCCTATGCCGGCGAGGCGATGCAACGCAAGCTGCGCGGCGAGTTGCATCGGGTCAAGGTATCGCTGGCGGGTGTGCAAGCCGAACGCGATGCCCTGGTGAACCATGATCCGCTGCTGGGAACGCTCGATTGCCGGCATTTCGAACATCTGCTGCATCGAGTCATCAGCCGCTCTGCGGATCCGTTGGCGTCCGGGCAGATCTGTCTGATGCTGATCGGTGTCGACTACTACAAGCAGGTTGTCGACACTTACGGTGATCAGCACCGCGCAGCCATCCTGGAGCATCTGATCAAACTCGCTCATGGTCTGTTGCGACGCGGCGATGCCGGTCTGGCGCAGCTTGCGGCAGCGTCGTTCGCCGCCTTGCTGATCGACTGCGATCAGGATGAGGCAAGCGGGCTGGCCGATCGCCTGCGCGGCGAACTGTATCGCACGCCATTGCGCCTGCCCGAAGCGACGCTGTACATCAGCGCCAGTATGGGCATCGCTCAACGGCTGCCGGATGAATCTGCCGATGCCATGCGGCAACGGGCGGAAGCCGCTCTGGCGACGGCCTGGGCGAAGGGCGGCAACCGGGTGGAACTGGCATCGCCCGGCGCGTTCATCCAGCCACTTGAGAGCGTCGTCGCAGACGCTCAGAATGCCGAGTCTGACCCCTTACCGGAGCGCCCATGAAACTTGTCATACTCGATCGCGATGGCGTGATCAATTTCGATTCCGATCAGTTCATCAAGAGTCCGCGCGAATGGTCTCCGATACCCGGCAGCCTGGAAGCCATCGCGCAACTCAATCAGGCCGGCTACCGGGTGGTGGTGGCCACCAATCAATCCGGCATCGGTCGCGGACTGTTCGACATGGCCACGCTCAATGCGATTCACGCCAAGATGCACAAGCTGGTCGGTCAGGTCGGCGGGCGCATCGACGCGGTTTTCCTCTGCCCGCATGCGGCGGATTCGCGCTGCAGTTGCCGCAAACCGAAAGCCGGCCTGTTCAGCGAAATCGCCGCGCGGTTTCATGTCGAATTACCCAGCGTGTACGCCGTCGGCGATGCGCTGCGCGACATTCAGGCGGCGATCAGCGTCGGCGCGCGGCCGATGCTGGTCAAGACCGGCAAGGGCATGCGCACCCTCGAGGGCGGCCAACTGCCCGACGACGTGCCGGTGCACGAGAACCTGGCGCAAGCCGTACATGCCATTCTCAACGTCCCGACTGCAACCTCCAGCCTGTCATGATTTTTCTGCGTTCCCTGATCTTCCTGCTGGTCAAGGCGCTGATGACCATCCCGTTCAGCCTGATCACGCTGATGACCTTCCCGTTTCCGCCGCTGGCCCGGTATCGGGTGATCGCCCAATGGAGCGCCATCGTCAACTGGTTGAGCCGGGTGATCGTCGGCATCACCTATCGTGTCGAAGGCATTGAAAACCTGCCCGTCGAGCCGGCGGTGATCCTGTCCAAACACCAGTCGGCCTGGGAAACCATCGTGTTCCAGCAGATATTTCCGCCGCTGTCGTTCGTGTTGAAGAAAAACCTGCTGTACATCCCGTTCTTCGGCTGGGGGCTGGCGCTGTTCAGCCCGATCGCCATCGACCGCGGCGCTGGTCGGGAAGCGCTGAAACAGATCGAAATGCAAGGCCGGGAGCGACTCAGGACCGGTTTCTGGGTGTTGATCTTCCCGGAAGGCACGCGGGTCGAGCCGGGCGATGCCGGCCGGTTTCAGGTCGGTGGCGCCTGGCTGGCAGTCAAGGCCGGGGTGCCGGTGGTGCCGGTGGCGCACAACGCCGGCCGGTTCTGGCCGAAGAACGGTTTCCTCAAATATCCCGGTGAAATCGTGGTCAGGATCGGCAAGCCGATCCCCACCCCGGGTCGCAAGGCCGCGCAGGTACTGGCCGAGAGCGAAACCTGGATCCAGGACGCGATGCACGACCTGTAAAGCGGCTTTTCCGCGGCGTTACGCTGTCGTGCCGGAGCATGACGGCGTAACATCACAAGCGGACTTTTTTGTCGCAATTCTGGAATCATGATCGCCCTGGAAAAACCCGGCCCCTGGCCCGCGCGGCTGGATGTGCTGCAAAGCCTCAGCGGCTTGTTGCTCGGCTTGTTCATGTGGCTGCACATGCTGTTCGTCTCGTCGATCCTGCTCGGCGAGGAGGCGATGTGGACGGTGGCGCGCTTCTTCGAGGGCTATTTCTTTTTTGGTTACGGCCTGCCCTGGCTGGTGTCGCTGTTCGTCGCCGGCGTGTTCGGCCTGTTTGTCATGCATGCCTGGCTGGCGCTGCGCAAATTTCCCGCGCAATGGCGGCAACATCGGTTGTACTGGACGCACATGCGTTCGATGCGGCACGAGGACACCACGCTCTGGATGGTTCAGGTCATCACCGGCTTCGGCATGTTTTTCCTGGCGCCGGTGCATCTCTACCTGATGATGATGCATCCGGAACTGATCGGACCGTATGAATCCGCCGACCGGGTGTGGAGCGGCATGCTCTGGCCGTTGTATCTGGTTTTGCTGTTTCTGGTCGAACTGCACGGCGGCATCGGCTTGTACCGGCTGGCGGTGAAATGGGGCAATTACGCCGACCCGGCCACCGCCCGGCGCAAGCTGAAGCGGCTGAAGTGGGCGTTCACCGGGTTTTTCCTGGTGCTCGGTCTGGTCACCCTGGCGGCTTACATCAAACTCGGCATCGAACACGCACCGCAGGTCGGCGAGCCTTATATTCCCGCATCGATGCGGCCCGCGCCATGAAGATCAATATGACCGACGTGCTGGTGGTCGGCGGCGGCCTGGCCGGTTTGCGCACCGCCATCGGCGCCAGGCGGCGCGGCCTGGAAACCGTGATCCTGTCGCTGGTGCCGGCCAAGCGTTCGCATTCGGTCGCCGCGCAGGGCGGCATGCAGGCCAGCCTGGCGAATGGCGTCAAGGGCGAGGGCGACAACGAGGACGTGCATTTCGAGGATACCGTGCGCGGTTCCGACTGGGGTTGCGACCAGCGCGTGGCGCGGATGTTCGCCCACATGGCGCCGAAGGCGGTGCGCGAACTGGCAGCCTGGGGTGTGGCCTGGAATCGTGTGCAGCGCGGCGACCGAGAAGTGGTGATCAACGGCCAGCGCGTCACGCTCACCGAACGGGAAGCCGCGCACGGGCTGATCACCGCGCGCGATTTCGGCGGCACCCGCAAATGGCGCACCTGTCATACCTCCGACGGCACCGGCCACGCGATGCTGTACAGCGTCAGCGACCGGGTCATCGCCGAAGCCATTCCGGTGCATGAACGCATCGAGGCGCTGGCCCTGATTCATGACGGCGAGCGCTGCCACGGCGTGGTGACGCGCGACCTGATCAGCGGCGAATTGTCGGCCTGGCTGGCGCGCGCCACGGTGCTGGCCACCGGCGGCTACGGCCGGATCTGGGGCATTTCCACCAACGCCCTGATCAACGAAGGCATGGGCGCGGCGCTGGCGCTGGAAACCGGCGTCGCCCGCCTGGGCAACATGGAGGCGGTGCAGTTCCATCCCACCGCCATCGTGCCGGCCGGCATCCTGGTCACCGAAGGCTGTCGCGGCGACGGCGGTCTGCTGCTGGACCGGGACGGCCACCGATTCATGCCGGATTACGAACCGGACAAGAAGGAACTCGCCTCGCGTGACGTGGTGTCGCGGCGCATGGCCGAACACATGCGCGCGGGCAAGGGCGTGCAATCGGCTTACGGCGAACACCTGTGGCTGGACATCACTAATCTGGGCGCCGCGCACATCGACCGGAACCTGCGCGAAGTGAAGGACATCTGCCGCTATTTCCTCGGCATCGACCCGGCGAAAGATCCGATACCGGTGCGCCCGACCCAGCATTACTCGATGGGCGGCATTCGCACTGACCATCGCGGCGAGTCGCCCTGGCTGGCCGGCCTGTTTTCCTGCGGCGAAGCGGCCTGCTGGGACATGCACGGCTTCAACCGCCTGGGCGGCAATTCGGTTGCCGAAACCGTGGTGGCCGGCATGCTGGTCGGCGAATTTGTCGCCGATTACTGTCGCACGCGAGCCGGTCAGGCTGACCTGTCGCAGGCGCTGGCGCGCCAGTTCGTCGAGCGCGAGCGGGCGGCGCTGGCGGCGATCGTCGCCCATCCCGGCGCGGAAAACCCGGTCGCGCTACGCGCCGACATGGAACGCGTGATGACCGACAAGGTCGGCCTGTTCCGCAACGGCCCGGACCTGCAAAGCGCGGTCGCCGAACTGTCCGGATTGCTGGCGCGCAGCCGCCGGGTCGGGCTGCGCGCCAAACACCTCGATGCCAACCCGGAACTGGTGCTGGCCTACCGCCTGCCGCGCATGTTGAAAGTGGCGCTGAGCGTGGCGCTGGGCGCGCTGAACCGTGTCGAAAGTCGCGGCGCGCATTTCCGCGAGGACCATCCCGCCCGCAATGACCGCGACTGGCTGAACCGCACCCTGGCCTGCTGGCGCGAGGGCGATGATCTGCCGACGCTGGATTACGAGACGCTGGACGTGATGCAGATGGAACTGCCACCGGGTTTTCGCGGTTATGGCGTGAAGAACATCGTCGAGCACCCGCACAGCGCCTTGCGCCAGGCCGAGGTCGATGAACTGCGCGCCGGCCACAGCGACCGCCACAAGCTGCAACCGGCGCTGATGTCGTTCAAGCAACTCCTGCCGGAACGCTATCGCGGCAGAAATGCGCGTCTCGATGAACCCTTGCCATCAGAAAGCAGGTAGCCATGAACCCTGCAACCCGACGCCTCACCTTCAATGTGTTCCGCCACAATCCGCGCGATGCCGCCAGCTCGCCGCGAGTGGTCGCTTATCAACTGGAAGAAACGCCGGGCATGACCTTGTTCATCGCCCTGACGCGTATCCGCGAGACGCTGGACCCCGGCCTGAACTTCGATTTCGTCTGCCGCGCCGGAGTCTGCGGTTCCTGCGCGATGGTCATCAACGGCCGCCCCGGTCTGGCCTGCCGCACGCTGACCGCCGAATTGTCGGATGACATCCGATTGTTTCCGTTGCCGGGTTTCGAACTGATCGCCGATCTGTCGGTGAACACCGGCAAATGGATGCGCGGCATGAGCGAACGTCTGCAAGCCTGGCTGCATCCGCGCGCCGAGGCCGATGTCGATGCCCTGGAGGCGCGCATGGAGCCTGACCTGGCGGAGGCCATCTATGAACTGGATCGCTGCATCGAATGCGGCTGCTGTATCGCCGGATGCGGCACGGCGCAGATGCGGCCGGATTTCGTCGGCGCGGTGGGCATGAACAAGATCGCCCGGTTTCGCCTCGATCCACGCGATGCGCGCAGCGATGCCGAGTTCTTCGAACTGGTCGGCGACGACACCGGCATCTTCGGCTGCATGAGTCTGCTCGGTTGCCACGACGTTTGTCCCAAGGCGTTGCCGTTGCAGACCCAGATCGCCTATCTGCGGCGCGGCATGGCGCGCCAGGGCTGGTCGGGCTGAAAGAAAGCCCGCTACCCAGGTTCGGCCGGCTGCGCGGTGGCCAGGGTTTCCAGCGCTGCGGCGAAATCGAACCGCTCCACCTGCCGCGTCAGTCGGGCCAGGGTCTGTGCCGGCAGGGTCCGCGCCAGCAGTGGCCGCGCGGCGCGCAGCGCATCGGCCGCCGCCATGTCGTCGGCGCGCAGCAGCGCTTCCAGATGGCTCAACGCCGCCGTGGCTTCGGCGCGTCCGCCGCTCATCGCCACGGGGGCGTCGCCCCTGTCGGACAAGGCATGAGCCAGATCGGCGAGCAATTGTGCGTGCAGGCTTTCCAGTTCGGCCAAAGCCTTGTCGAGCTCCGCCGCCGCCATGTCGCCGCGCAGGCCGGCTTCCAGTGCGGCGGCCAGCGCCTGCACGCCGACGATGCCGAGGGTGCCGGATGCGCCTTTCAGCGTATGCGCCAACCGGCAGGCTTCCGACCTCTGTCCGGCACGCAACTTTTCACGCAGCCGGGTCAGATCGTCGACATGGCTTTCGCGGTAAAGCTGCAGCAGACGCAGATAGCTGCTCGGCTTGCCGCCGACGCGTTTGAGTCCGGCCTGCACGTCCAGTCCGGGCAGCGTCAGCCCCGCCAGCTCGCCCGGCAGGTCCGGCGACGTTACGACAGCCGGCGTGGCCAGCTGCGCGTGCACGCCAATCGCCGTTTCGGCCGGCGTCGCGTCGGGCAACCATTTCAGCAGTGCGGCATACAGCGCCTGTGGCTCCACCGGTTTGGCGATGTGATCGTTCATGCCGGCCTGCAAACACTGCTGACGGTCCTCGTCGTACACATTTGCGGTCATCGCCAGGATCGGCAAGCCTGCGTATTCCGGCATGGCGCGGATCGCGCGAGTGGCGGCAAGGCCATCCAGCACCGGCATCTGGATATCCATCAACACCAGATCATAGGCGCTGTCGCGCAGCCGGCTCAGCGCCTCGGCGCCGTTCGTCGCCAGATCGACGCTCAAACCGACATCGGTGAGCAATTGCAGCGCCACTTCCTGATTCACCGGGTTGTCCTCGGCCAGCAGGATCCGCGCACCCGCGCAACAGGCCAGAGCCAGGCGCGGGTTGTCGATGCCGCCGGTCGCCGATACTAACTGTGCATCACCCGGCAGAAAGGGTATCTCGCACCAGAAACGGCTGCCCGCGCCAGGGCGGCTGACGACGCCGATATCGCGCGCTTCATCGCCCCCCATCAGACCGATCAAGCGCTTGCTGATCGCCAGACCCAGCCCGGTTCCACCGTACTTGCGAGTGGTCGACGGGTCGGCCTGCTCGAAGGCGTGGAACAGCCGCGCCACCTGCTCGTCGCTCATGCCGATGCCGCTGTCGCAGACTTCGAAATACACGCGCACGCTTGCATCGCGGGTCGTCTGCTGTCGTTGCGATCGCTTGATGGTCAGTGAAATCTCGCCCTGCTCGGTGAACTTGACCGCATTGCCGGCGAAGTTCAGCAGCACCTGCCCCAGGCGCAGCGCATCGCCGCGCAGAACCGCCGGCAAACCCGGATCGATCTGGCTGCTCAGGCGGATATCCTTGGCGGCCGCGTCGTTGCGGATCAGACTCAGAACCCGGTCACAGAGCTGATCAAGCCGGAAATCGACGTTTTCCATGCGCATCTTGCCGGCTTCGATCTTGGAAATGTCGAGGATGTCATTGATGATGCCCATCAGGTGGTGCGCGGCATCCTCGACCTTGGTCAATTGATCGATCTGTTTCGCATCGACCGCGTCACGCCGCATCAAATGGGTCAAGCCGATGATGGCGTTCATCGGCGTGCGGATCTCGTGGCTCATGTTGGCCAGGAAGGTGGATTTGCTCCGGTTGGCGGTTTCCGCGCGTTCCCGCTCCTCCACCGCTTCGCGCGTTCTTTGCGCCACCAGCGCCTCCAGATGTTCGCGGTGCTGTTCCAGTTCGTGCTGGATCGCCTTGCGTTCGGTGATGTCCTGGAAGGTGCCGGCGATATAGTTGCCATCGCTGTCGGCGACGCGTCCGATGCAGCGCAACTCGGCCCAGAAGCGTTTTCCGGACGGCAAGGCCATTTCCGCTTCCAGATTGAACGGCAGTCCGTTCTGCCAGGCTTTGCGCAAGGCATCGATGACCCGCTGCCGGTAGGCCGGTGCATACAACGACATTCTCTGCTCGAATCCGGGCAGGCTGCCTATCGGCAACTCCATCAGCCGGTAGACCTCGTCGGTCCAGACCAGCATGCCGCTGTCCAGGTTGGTTTTCCAGCCGCCGACCCGGGCGATGCGCTGACTTTCGCGCAGGAACAGGCTTGATTCGGCCAGCGCCCGCTCGGCGGCACGTTGTTCGGTGACATCCTCGCCGGCGGACAAGGTGCCGATGATGGTTCCCTGTTCATCGCGAATCACGTTGTTGTGCCAGGCGATCAGAACTGGCGGGCCGACGCGGGGCATTACCGCGTTCTCGTAATATTCGGTCTGCTCGATGTCGCCGGCGATGACCCGCTTGAAGATCGGGAACACGGTCGCCATGCCTTGCGGCTGCGGCAGGCAACGCGCGAACCAGTTTTCGCCGAGCAGTTCCTCGGCACCATAGCCCAGCAGTTCGCAGCCCTTGCGGTTGATCAGCGTGATGCAGCCCGCACGGTCCAGCGCCACGATGACCGCTTCGATGGTGTCGAGATAGCGTTGGCTGCGATCGCGCTCGGCGCGTAGCGAAATTTCGGCCAGCTTGCGTTGCGTGATATCGCGGTTGACGCCGCGCCGCCCCTGATACCGCCCGTCGGAGTCGTTGACCGCCTGACATTGATGCTCGATCCAGCGCACCCCGCCATCACGCGCGACGATGCGAAACTCCATGTGCGCATGCGTTTGATGAAGCTGGCCGGGTTCAATCGCCCGCAAGTGTTCATCCCAGCAGCTCCGGTCATCCGGGTACAGGATGGCGCGCACCAGCGCGGGATCGGCCATGAAAGCCTGTGGCGGGTAGCCGGTGATGCTTTCGCAGCCGGGTGAAACATAGATGAAACGGCCATCCGCGCCCAGCCAGTACTGCCAGTCGGTCGAGTAGTCGGCCAGAATGCGGTAGCGCTCCTCGCTTTCGCGCAAGGCCTGTTCTGTTGCCCGCTTGGCAGTGATGTCGAGATGTGTGCCGACCATGCGCAGCGGTTTGCGGGTCGCCGGGTCGTCGCCGTCCCACTCCACCACCTGGCCCTGATCGAGCACCCACAGCCAGCGGCCGTCCCGGTGTCGGATCCGCACTTCCGCGACATAGCGCTCGGTTTCACCGCGAAAGTGCGCCGCCAGACTGGCGGCGGACACCTGCAGATCGTCCGGATGCGCAAATTCCAGCCAGGTCTCGATGCGGGTCGGTTCCAGTTCGGACAGCTTGTAACCGATGATCTCCGCCCAGCGCTCATTGAAGGTGGTTTTGCCGGTTTGCACCGCCCAGTCCCACAGCCCGACGCCGGAACCGTCAATGGCGAACTGCAGTTGCTGTTTGGCCTGGTCGAGTTCCTGTGCGGCGGCATGTCTGGCCGTTTCGTCCATGACATAACCGCGCAAGCGCAGCGCCAATCCCTGACTGTCGCGTTCGGCGACCGTGAAGTCGTAGATCCAGCGCACTTCGCCGCTGGGCAGCCTGATGCGGTAGCGTCGCTCCCAGGTGGCGCGTGCGGCGTCGGCCACATACGCGGTCACCTCGTTGGCAACCCGTGTCAGATCGTCCGGATGCACGCAATCGGCGTAATGGAAACCCGGAGCCAGCATGGTTTCCGGTGCGTGGCCGAACACGCTGGCGATGTTGGGCGAGGCATATTCAACCGGCCAATCCGGGGCAATGCGCCAGATCAGAATGGCGACCGGGCCGCCGACGAAAAGATCGCGTTCGGCCTTGAGGGTATTGCGTTGCAGGCGCGCGTCCTCGCGCGCCTGCAAGGCCTCCAGCGCCTGGCCGAATTGCCGGGCGATCGATTCAAGGTAGCGCACCACGTTTTCCGGCATGCTGCGGACATGCTTGCTGGCCAGATTGAGGCTGGCACCGGTATGCTCGCCGACCCGAATCGGCAGCACCAGCAGCGCAGTGATGCCTTCTTGACGAATATGCGTCCAGTTGACCATGTGGACATCGGTACATGTCGGTCCCGGATCGACACAACTGCATTCCATATAACCGGCATCGAGCAGCAATGCACGCGGGCTGCCGGGATCGACGTTATCGGCACTCTTCAGAAATTCGGCGCTGAGACCGCGGCTGGCGACCAGCTCATAGCCGCCATCCGCTCGCCGACGGTAAAGCCCGCCGCCATCCAGTTCGGTCAGACCGAGTACGGCATCCAGCACGGCGGCGACCAGACTCGGGTAATCCGGACTGTCGAGCAGCACCCGGTTGAAATTCTGTTGCAACAAAAACAAAGCTTCCTGCTGCCTGCGCTGGCTGATGTCGGTCTTGGTGCCCATCATGCGCAGATAGTGTCCCGCCGCGTCACGTTCGGCGACCTGGCCGCGCGAGGCGAGCCAGATCCAGCTGCCATCGGCGCGGGCGAAGCGGTATTCGATCTGGAACGGTTTGCCCTGTGTGCCGGCCTCGCGCATGGTGGCTTCGACGCCGGCGCGGTCCTCGGGGTGGACGCGCGCCAGCCACTCGGCCAGTCTGGAGCCGCCCGGCGCCGGAAAGTCGCCGCCCAGCCAGTCGCGGATCGCCTCGCTGAAGTTCAGGCGGTCGGCTACCCGGTCGTACTGCCACAACCCGACGCCGATATCGCTCAGCAGACGGGGCCAGTCAAGGTCGGGCAGATGGTTCATGGTTCAAGGTTCAAGGTTCAAGGTTCAAGGTTCAAGGTTCATGCCCCATGCCCCATGTTTCAAACCATGCCGCGCGCTTGCAGATTCGACAGCTTCGCGGCCAGCGACGCCTCGGTATCGGCATAGCGATCGAGGATGTCGCGAAAGGCGTCCTGGTTGGCCAGGAATGCCGCCACCACATCGGGGTCGAAATGACTGCCGCCGCCGTCGCGGATGGTTGCCACCGTGTCTTCGAACGACAACGGTTCCCGGTAGATGCGGCGACTGGCCAGGGCATCGAACACATCCGCCAGCGCCATCAGCCGTGCCGGGATCGGGATCGCATCGCCGGCCAGGCCGTGCGGATAACCGCTGCCGTCCCATTTTTCGTGGTGCCACAGGGCGATTTCCTTGGCGATGGCGAGAAATGCCAGCGGCGCGCTTTCGAATTCGCCGATGGCCGCATCCAGGGCATTGCCGCCCTGCCGGCAATGGTCTTGCAAGGTCTGAAAATCGGCAGCGCCGATCTCGCCTCGCATCGCCTGATCGATCGCATCGCCGCCAATGATGCTGTGCGTCTTCATGATTGCGTATTCGTCACGCGTCAGGCGCGCCGGTTTGAGCAGGATGCTGTCCGGGATGCCGACCTTGCCGATGTCATGCAGCGGTGCCGCCTTGCCCACCATGTGCGCAATGGCATCGCTGAAGAAACCGGAAAAACGCGGGTGCGAGCGCAACACCGAGACCAGCAGTTCGACATACGCCTGGGTGCGCCGGATATGCCGTCCGGTTTCCATGTCGCGCGCCTCGGCCAGACTGGCCAGCGCGCGGATACTGACATCCTGCATCAACTGGTTGTCGCGCATGCGCCGGGCGATCTCGCTCTCCAGCCAGGCGTTCTGGTGGAACAAGTGGTCGCGCGCCCGCTTCAGTTCGAGATGCGTGTTCACCCGCGCCAGCACCACCGCCGGCCGGATCGGTTTGGTGATGTAGTCCACCGCGCCCAGCGCCAGGCCGCGCTGTTCATCGTCATCGGCGTCCATGGCGGTGACGAAGATCACCGGAATGTCGCGGGTTTGCGGGTTGGCGCGCAGTTCGCGGATGACCATGTAGCCATCCATTTCCGGCATCATCACATCGAGCAGGATCAGATCCGGACGCGGCGCGCTGTTCGCCACCCGCAAAGCCTGCAAGCCGGCGTTGGCGACCCGGACGCGGTAAACAGGTTGCAGCAACTCGCCCAGCACCGTCAGATTTTCCGGTGTGTCGTCGACCACCAGCACGGTCAGTTTCTGATCGAGCGGCAAGTGCTGTTTGCTTGGCATGGGTGGCTGTGCATTCCTGTACAGATGATGCGCAACTTATCGGCTTGCCCAGCGGAATACTTTAGTCAACTGGGCATGTTCTGCAGGGGATGGAAGCCTGCCGATGCCTGCTTCAGCCGGGCAGCGAAAAAAATTATGCCGATTGATTAAAGGTTTTTCTCCTGCGTCCGTAAACAGGACATCGACATCCTTCTGTCATTGCACACGATGTCGCGTAACGACAGCCACACTTCGAATGTTGTCATGTTGTCGGTTGATATGCTGGTGTGGTTGGCAATTTTTTGATTTCGTCCGTCAAGGCGATTACTTCAACGCATGCAGAGGTCGATGTGAAAACTATCTTTCTGGTTGATGATTCCGCCACCGTGTTGATCAGCACCTCCAGCATCCTTGCCAAAGCGGGTTATCAAGTCGAAAAGGCCGCTTCCGCCGAAGAGGCGATGACCAAATTCAAGGGCGGTCTGAAGCCCGATCTGCTGATTACCGATCTCAACATGCCCGGCATGAATGGCATCGAATTGATCAAGCAGGCGCGCCTGATTCCGACCCTGCGTTTCATGCCCATCCTGCTGCTGACCACCGAATCGCAACAGTCGAAGCGCGCCGACGCCAAGGCGGCCGGCGCATCCGGCTGGCTGGTCAAACCGGCCACAGCGGATGAATTGCTCAATACCATCAAACTGGTCATCAAGTGATGTTAGGCAAACTGAATACAGTCTTCCTGCGCCGCGTCTCCGGCGTCTCGATTGCCACGGCGCTGTTGTTGGGCGGTGTTGTGGCGCTTGGCGAGGTCACCGTGCATCACTGGCTGGATATGGTGTTTCACCAGATACCTTTCGGCCATGCGGTGGGCACCGTGTTGATTGTCATGCTGGCATTTGCCGTGCAGTCGGTGCTTTCCGTGGTGTTTTTCCGCGACCCCAGCCTGGGCGTCAGCCAGGTGGGCGCGCATGAGATAGCCGATTGCGAAGCCACGTTCCGCGAGGCCATGAACAAGGTGGCGATCGAACTGGAAAGTTTTCCCGAGTTCAATCAGGTGGTCAGTCGCCAACTGTCCAGCGTGGCGAGCGAAACCGAAGCCGCCGCGTTGCTGATCATGGAACGCCTGCAGGTGGTGGACGGGCTGATTACCGATCTTGAACAGTTTGTCGGCAAGACTTCGCAGGAGTCCAGTCAGGTTCTGGCCAGTTCCGAATCCCGGCTGGCCGCCAATCGCAAACTGATCAACTCGATGCAGGCGCACATCCAGGCGCGCATCGAAGCGACCCGGCAGGAGCAGACCCGCATAAACAATGTGGTGAATGAGGCGCGCTCGCTGGAGTCGCTGGTCGATCTGATCAAGCACATTGCCGGTCAGACCAATCTGCTGTCGCTCAATGCCGCCATCGAAGCGGCGCGGGCTGGCGAGCAAGGGCGCGGTTTCGCGGTGGTGGCCGATGAAGTGCGCAAGCTGTCGGACCAGACCAGTGAGGCGGTATCGAAAATTCGCGATGGCATCCTCACGGTGGCCAGCAGCATCGAGAGCGAGTTTCAGGAGAAGCTGGCCGATTCCAGCCTGAATACCGAAACCCAGGCGCTCGAACAGTTCGCCAACCAGTTGACCGAGATGGGCGAACATTATGCCGATCTGGTGCATCGCGACGGTGAAGTGCTGGCGCAGATCAATCAGACCAGTTCCTCGTTGTCCAGCATGTTCATGGAAGTCATGGCCAGCATCCAGTTTCAGGATGTCACCCGCCAGCAGGTCGAGCATGTACTGTCGGCGCTGGATCGCTTGAATGGCCATTTCGCGCAACTGCATCGGCAATTGACCGAGCCGGCAAGCCAGGTGCTATTCAAGCCGCTGGCCACGCACCTGAATGAAATGTTTGACGGTTATGTCATGGATCAGCAACGCGGACAGCATACCCGGGCGCTGGGCGGCAAAACACCGGCCAACGACGGCGGCAGCCGCCCGAAAGTGGAACTGTTCTAACGCCATCCTGACGGCACCCGCATGCAAACCCTTTGCCAACGGCAACCAAGGAAGCAACCATGCAAGACACCTCCCCCCCTCTCGCGCTTGAAGGCGCGGTGACCATTTACGTCGTTCACGAACTGAAAGCCCAGCTTCTGGCCGGTGTGCGCGACAACGCCGAGTTGCGGCTCGATCTGTCGCAAGTCACCGAACTTGATTCCGCCGGCCTGCAATTGCTCTATCTTGCCAAGCGCGAAGCGATCAGCAGCGGCCACGCCTTGCGCATCGTCGCGCACAGCGACGCGGTGCGCGAAGTCATCGACCTGAGCAACCTGAATGCCTATTTCGGCGACCCGACGCTGATTCCGGCGCAGCAGCCCGGCCGGCAACCCCAATAGGAGCCCGACATGGATGAGCTCAGACAAGCCTACATCGCGGAAAGCCAGGAACTCCTCGCCAGCCTGGAAGAAAACCTGCTGAGCCTGGAGCAGAACCCGGCCGACAGCGATGCATTGAATGCGGTGTTTCGCGCCGCGCACACCATCAAGGGCGGCGCCGGCATTGTCGAATGCGACTACATCGTCGAATTCACCCACGTGGTGGAAAACGCGCTGGATGAGGCGCGCGACGGCCGCATCAAACTCGACGGCGAGCTGATTCAATTGCTGCTGGCCAGCGGCGACCAGATCGCCCGTCTGCTCGAATTCGCCAGCGACCCGGCAGCGCGGCCGGATGCCGATACCCTGGCGCGGGGCGAGGAATTGCTCAGCGGCCTGCGGGTGTATGCGTCGCAACAGTCGTCCAGTGATTTGCCGGCGCAGACCGATGAACGACTCGAAAGCAGCGGCGGCGGCATGGTCGGCCACGACTGTTGGCATATATCGATTCGTTTTGGTGAAAACGTGCTGCGCGAAGGCATGGACCCCTTGTCCTTCCTGCGTTACCTGTCCGGCTTCGGAGAAATCGCCCACCTCACCACGTTGCTCGATGCCATGCCGGATGCCGAAGCGATGGACCCGGAGGCCTGTTACATGGGCTTCGAGATCGACTTTCGCGCCGACACCAGCAAGGAAAAGATCGAACGCGTGTTCGACTTCGTGCGCGATTCCTGTCTGCTCAACATCCTGCCGCCGTACAGCCGGGTTTCGGAATATGTCGACCTGATCATGACCTTGCCGGAAGACACCCTGCGGCTGGGTGAAATCCTGCTCCAGGCCGGCGTGATTACCGCCGTCGAATTGAACAAGGGTTTGGCCGCGCAAGAGGCCGGCATGGCGGCGCCGGAGGCCGAGCAGAAAACCGCGCCGCTGGGTGAAATCCTGGTCGAGCAGCATGCGGTGCAGAAGGAACTGGTCGAAGCGGCGGTGGTCAAGCAAGGCCAGGTCAGCGACAAGAAAGCGCAGGACGCCAAGCTGATCCGGGTGCATGCCGACAAGCTCGATCAGTTGATCAACCTGGTCGGCGAACTGGTCATCGCCGGCGCGTCCGCCGCGTTGCTGGCGCAGAAATCGAAAGACGAAGGCATGTTCGAGGCGACCTCGACCATTTCCCGCCTGGTCGATGAAATCCGCGATGGCGCGCTCAGATTGCGCATGGTGCAGATCGGCGAAACCTTCAACCGTTTCCATCGTGTCGTGCGCGATGTTTCGCGCGATCTCGGCAAGGACATCGAGCTGGTCATCACCGGCGGCGAGGCGGAACTCGACAAGACCGTGGTGGAAAAAATCAGCGATCCGTTGACCCATATGGTGCGCAACGCCATCGACCACGGCATCGAATCGGCCGAAGCACGCATCGCCGCCGGCAAGCCGGCGCGCGGCCGGGTGCGGCTGAACGCGTTCCATGAATCCGGCAATATCGTCATTGAAGTGGCCGACGATGGCGGCGGTCTCAAACGCGAGCGGATCAAGCAGAAAGCGGTTGCCAAAGGTTTGCTGGCCGCCGATGCCGATCCTTCCGATGCGGATCTGTTCAAGCTGTTGTTCGAGCCCGGCTTTTCCACCGCCGATCAGATCAGCAACCTGTCCGGCCGCGGTGTCGGCCTGGATGTGGTGAAACGCAACATCGAAGCCTTGCGCGGCACGGCGACCATCGAAAGCCAGGAAGGCGCCGGCACCACGATGTCGATCCGGCTGCCGCTGACGCTGGCGATCATCGACGGCTTCCTGATGGGCGTCAGCACCTCGGCCTACGTCGTGCCACTCGACATGGTCGAGGAATGCATCGAGCTGACCGATGGCAAGTCGTCCAACAAGGCGCGCGGCAACATGCTCAACCTGCGCGGCGAAGTGCTGCCGTTGATCCGCCTGCGCGAATATTTCGCCCTCGCCGGCCGCAGCGGCCGACGGGAAAACGTCGTCGTCGTCAAATACGCCGGCAGCAAGGCCGGTCTGGTGGTGGATGAACTGATGGGGGAGTTCCAGACCGTCATCAAACCACTCGGCAAGATATTTACCCATCTGCGCGGCATTTCCGGTTCAACCATCCTGGGCAGCGGCGAAGTCGCGCTGATCCTGGATGTTCCTTCCCTTATTGCCTTGGCAACCGAATCCGAATCGGGCAGGACGTACGCGTCACCGCTTGCCCTGTCGGCTCATTGATTTAAACAGGAGTCAAAAATGTTCAAGAACTTGAAACTCGGCCTGAAACTCGCCATCGGCTTCGGCATGGTGGTTACGCTGCTGATCGTGGTTGCAGTCATCGGCATATTGCGGGTCAGCGAACTCGATAACAGTATCGAAAGAATGGTGAGCGATCTGTATCCCAAAACCGTTAAAGTCAACGCCATCATTGATCACGTCAACGCGGATGCGCGCTCGTTGCGCAACATCCTGCTGCTCGACAGCCAGCAGGAGATGAACGAGCAGAAGGCGCGCATCGATGCCAACCGGCCGAAAATATCCGAATGGTATGGCGAACTGGAGAAAACCATCCTCAGTGATGAAGGCAAGGCGGCTTTCAAGACGGTAATCGAAAACCGTGCGGAATTTGTCAAGGCGCGTGACCGGGCGCTGGAACTTGCGATGACTGGCCAGAAAGCCGAAGCCACGCAGATGCTGTTCGGCGAAGTCCGCAAAACCCAGACTCCGTATTTCACCAGCCTGGAAAAGCTGATCGAGTTGCAGGACGAGTTGATGAAAAAAGCTGGCAAGGATGCGGAAGCGTTGGCCAATGCCACCACGACGCTGATCCTGATCCTGCTGATTATTGCCGTGATCATCGCAGTGGGTGGCGCCTGGCTGGTCACGCGCAGCATTACCGGTCCGATCGGCGTTGCGGTGAATCTGGCTACGCGTCTGGCCGAAGGCGACATGACCACGCAAATCGAAGTCGACAGCAAGGATGAAACCGGCCAGTTGCTGCTGGCGATGAAGACCATGTCCGAACGTTTGTCGCAAATCATCACCGAGGTGCGGAGCGCCGCCGACAACCTGACCAGCGCTTCCGGCCAGGTTTCCGCCACCTCGCAATCCCTGTCGCAAGGCTCCAGCGAGCAGGCCGCCAGCGTCGAGGAAACTTCGGCGTCGATGGAACAGATGAGCGCATCGGTGACGCAGAACACCGAGAACGCCAAACTTACCGACAACATGGCGCAGAAGGCTTCCAGGGAAGCCGTCGAAGGCGGCGAAGCGGTGAAGCAGACCGTGCACGCGATGAAACAGATCGCCGGCAAGATCGGCATCATCGACGACATCGCCTACCAGACCAATATGCTGGCGCTCAATGCGGCGATCGAGGCGGCGCGCGCCGGCGAACACGGCAAGGGCTTCGCGGTGGTGGCGGCGGAAGTGCGCAAACTGGCCGAGCGCAGCCAGGTGGCGGCACAGGAAATCGGCGAACTCGCCAGCGGCAGCGTGCAGATGGCGGAAAAAGCCGGCACCCTGCTCGACGAAATCGTGCCGTCGATCCAGAAGACCTCGGATCTGGTGCAGGAGATCGCCGCCGGTTCCAGCGAGCAATCGTCCGGCATCGGCCAGATCAACAGTGCAATGAGCCAGTTGTCGCAGACCACCCAGCAGAACGCCTCGGCCTCGGAAGAACTGGCCGCCACGGCGGAAGAGATGAATGGTCAGGCCGAACAACTGCAACAGACCATGGCCTTCTTCAAACTCGCGGGTGTAGGTCACGGCGGCCAGAGCGGGCCGGTCATGGCGCAGCGCGCACAACCCAGGGTGGCGCGGGCCAGCACCCGGGATGCCGATCCTTCCGAGCGTGATTTCGTGCGCTTCTGAGGAGAGCAAGATGGGCAACATCGTCCCTGTCGCCGCCAACGCGCTTGCCCAGGCGATTGGCGAGCAGCAATACCTGACCTTTCAGCTCGGAGGCGAAATGTTCGCCATCGAGATTCTCAACATTCGTGAAATCATCGAATACGGTGCGTTGACCTCGGTACCGATGATGCCGGCCTTCATTCGCGGTGTCATCAACCTGCGCGGCGCCGTGGTGCCGGTGATTGATCTGTCGGTGCGCTTCGGTCGGCCGCCGGTTGCGGTCACCCGACGCACCTGCATCATCATCATCGAAATCGACAATGCCGGTGAACGGCAGGATATCGGCGTCGTCGTCGACAGCGTTTCCGAAGTACTGGAGATTCCGGCCAACATGGTCGAACCGCCGCCCAGCTTCGGCGCCCGTATCCGTACCGATTTCATCCAGGGCATGGGCAAGGTGAACGACAAGTTCGTCATCATCCTCAACGTGCACAACGTGTTGTCGGTTGAAGAAATGGCGCAGCTTTCGCAAGCTGCCCAGGTTGGCGGTGTTCCGGTTTTGGGACCGGCAGACCCGGCCGCCTAGACAAACCGTGCCTGGCCCGGGTTCGCCTGTGTATTCAGAGGGAAAAATGCAACAACTATCCGTTCGCGCCAGCTTGCTTGGAGCCAGTGCACTGGTTTTCGTTGTGTTCATGATCGCGCTGGGGGTCGCGGTGAGCGGTCTCAACGGGGCTCAGACGCGGCTCGCCGACTATCTGGCCAAGGACCAGGTGTTGCTGGAGTCGTTCAGCGAAATGTATGCCCAGGGTCTGCAGACCGGTCAGGCCGTGCGCAACATCATTCTCGATCCGGACAATCCCAAGGCCTATGAGAATCTGCAAAAGGCGCGCAAGGACTTTCACGCCGCGCTTGAACAGGCCGAAGAACTGGTCGGCGACAATGCCGATCTGGCCAGCGCGCTGAAACAGATTGCCGCGCTGACCGCGCAACGCGAACAGTATCTGGATGAAATAACCGCGCTCGCCCGCGGCGACTCGCTGGCCGCGCAAGCCACACTGAACAAGAACGAAACACCGCTGTGGCGGAAGTTGAAAGACGTGCTGCTGGAGCAGAAAAAACACGTGACCGACGTGGCTCAGGCCAGCGCCGGCGCCACCCTGTCGAGCGTTGCCGAGATGCGTACCTGGAGCCTGGGTCTGAGCGTGCTGGCCCCGATTTTCGGCACGGTCATGATGTGGCTGACCTTGCGCGGGCTTTATCGCCGTCTGGGCGGCGAGCCGACCTACGCAATGGAGATGGCGCAGCGGATTGCCGGTGGCGACCTGTCGATGCAGATCAAGACCGGCAGCCCCGGAAGCCTGGTCGCGGCGTTGCAGGACATGGTGGATCGGTTGTCGCAGATCATTGCCGAAGTGCGTGGTGCCGCGGAGCAGCTGACCAGCGCCTCCGGGCAGATTTCCGCGACTTCGCAATCGTTGTCGCAAGCCTCCAGCGAACAGTCGGCCAGCGTCGAAAAGACCTCCGCAGCGATGCAGCAGATGAACGCTTCGGTGACACAGAACACCGAGAACGCCAAGATCACCGACAGCATGGCGCACAAAGCTGCACGGGAGGCCGGAGAAGGGGGCGCGGCCGTGCAACAAACGGTGGCGGCGATGAAGCAGATAGCCGACAAGATCGGCATCATCGACGACATCGCCTACCAGACCAACATGCTGGCGCTGAATGCCGCCATCGAAGCCGCCCGCGCCGGCGAACACGGCAAGGGTTTCGCGGTGGTCGCCGCCGAAGTGCGCAAACTGGCCGAACGCAGCCAGGTCGCGGCGCAGGAAATCGGCGAGCTGGCCAGCGGCAGCGTGCAGATGGCGGAAAAAGCCGGAAACCTGCTCGACGAGATCGTGCCGTCGATCCAGAAGACCTCGGATCTGGTGCAGGAGATCGCCGCCGGTTCCAGCGAGCAGTCATCCGGTATTGCGCAGATCAACAGCGCCATGAGCCAGTTGTCGCAGATCACCCAGCAGAATGCCTCCGCCTCGGAGCAACTGGCGGCCACGGCGGAAGAAATGAACGGTCAGTCCGAGCAACTGCAACAGACCATGGCGTTCTTCAAACTTTCCGACGCCGGCCAGGTTTCAAAGCAGGCGGCCATGCCGCGCATGGTACGCGCCGGCCAACCTGCCGCCTCTGCCACTTCTAGCTCCGGGGGCGATTTTGTTCGTTTCTAACGGGGCGACAGAGTGCTTTTCTACATCCCGCTGTATCCACCGGACTTGCCATGACACTGACCGATCAGGAATTCGATTTCCTGCGCAAGCTGCTCTACGAGGCAGCCGGCATCAACCTCACCGCGGAAAAGAAGGCGCTGGTCATCGGCCGTCTGACACGTCGTATCGAAAGTCTCGGACATGCCAGCTACGGTGAGTATTTCCGCCGCATTTCCGGTCTGGCAGACCCGGATGAACGGCAATGGGCGATCGATGCGCTGACCACCAATGAAACCTTTTTCTTCCGCGAACCGCAGCATTTCGCCTTCCTCAGCGAAATCATCCTGCCCGCCGTGCCGCCCGGAGAAACCTTCCGGGTCTGGAGCGCCGCCAGTTCTTCGGGAGAGGAGGCCTACAGCATTGCCATGGTGTTGAGCGAACGCCTGGGTCAGCGGCCCTGGGAAATCGTCGGGTCCGACCTGAGCACCAAAGTGCTGGACAAGGCGCGGCGTGGCCAGTACCCGCTGGAGCGGGCGGAAAAAATCCCCAAACCGTATCTGCGTTCCTATTGTCTGAAGGGCACCGGCGAACAGGAAGGCACTTTTCTGATCGATGCCGCGCTGCGCAAGCGGGTCCGCTTCCAGCAAGCCAACTTGATGGGGCCGCTGCCCAAGGTGGGGCTGTTCGATGTTATTTTCCTGCGCAACGTGCTGATCTACTTCGACGTGCCCACCAAGCGTCGGGTAGTGGAAAATCTGTTGCCGTTCATGAAGCCGGACGGCCATTTCTTCTCCGGACATTCGGAAAGCATTACCGGCCTGGTGCCGGGTTTGGTTCAGGTCAAGCCAGCAATTTATCGGAAGGCGTGATGACACCAGCAGAAGCTGCACCCAGCAAGGGCCGCAAGTCGGCCAAATCGGCGCAACCCAAGCCGTCCAGCCGCTTTGACGGCTATATCGTCGGCATCGGCGCCTCGGCGGGCGGTCTGGATGCGCTGGAACGGTTTTTCCATGAAATGCCGGTTGATTCGGGCGCCGCCTTCGTGGTGATCCAGCATCTGTCGCCCGACCACAAGAGCATGATGGCGAATCTGCTGTCGCGGCACACCAAGATGCCGGTGCTGACCGTCGAGGATGCGATGCGCATCGAGCCGAATGTGGTCTATCTGATCCCGCCCGGCGCGCTGATGAGCGTGGCGGTGGGGCAACTGCGGCTGTCGCCGAAGAACCCGCGCGGTTTGTCGCTGCCGATCGACCTGTTCTTCAACTCGCTGGCCCAGGAATACGACAATCATGCGGTTGGCGTCATCCTTTCCGGAACCGGCTCCGACGGCACGCGCGGCGCCGTGGCGATCAACGCGGCGGGCGGTCTGTTGCTGGCGCAAGACCCGGAAACCTGCAAATTCGACGGCATGCCGCGCAGCGTCATCGTCACCGGCCTGGTTGATGAAGTGTTGCCGCCGGAAAAACTCGGGCCGCGCATCCTCGACCATATCCAGCATGTGCCGCATCCGGCGCTGCTGAAGCCCGAACAGCCGGATTCAACGCAGGACTCGCCGCTGGACCGCGATTCGCCGATGGAAGAAATCCTGCATCTGCTGCATCAGCAGGGCGGCGTCAATTTCCATGACTACAAGCCCGCCACCGTGGTGCGGCGGATCGAGCGGCGCATGCAGGTGCGGCATGTCCCGGATCTGGATCACTACCTGAATCTGCTGCGCGGCGATCGTTCGGAAGTGCTGACGCTGCGCCGCGAAATCCTCATTCCGGTGACCAATTTCTTTCGCGATATCGAGGCCTTCGACGTGATGGCCAAGTCGATCCTCAACCTGGTGCGTGAACGCGATGACGGCCAGCCCTTGCGGATCTGGGTGGCCGGCGCTTCCACCGGCGAAGAGGCGTATTCCATCGCGATCCTGTTTGCCGAAGCGTTCGAGCAACTCCGACGCTGGCCCAACATCAAGATCTTCGCAACCGATGTCGAACAACAGAACATCGAGGCGGCCGGCGCTGGCGCTTTCTCGGAATCGATTACCGCCGAAGTTTCGCCGGAACGGCTGGAGCGTTTCTTCTTCAAGCGCGGCAATCATTTCGTGGTGAAAAGCGAGATTCGACAGAACATCGTGTTTGCTCGGCACAATCTGCTGGAAGACCCGCCGTTCACCCGGATGGATCTGGTGACCTGTCGCAATGTGCTGATTTATTTCAAAACCGCCGCGCAGGAACGCGCGCTGCGCCGCATGCAGTATGCGCTGGCCTCGAACGGCACGCTGTTTCTCGGTTCCAGCGAATCGCTCGGCGTCCTGCAGCAGGATTTCTCGCCGGTCAGCAGCAAGCACAAGATTTATCGCATCCTGCGGCACGTGTCCTTGCCACTGGATAGCGCCGGCCATACCTTGAGTCGGCGGACCGGTCTGAATACGCGGCAGCCGAGCGGCTTTCGCCGGCCGGGGCCGACGCTTGATTCGCTGGCCATCGATGCCGGGCAGCAGATACTGCTGGGTGACTATGTGCCGCCGAGTCTGCTGGTCAGTGGCAAACATGAGCTGATCCATGTGTTTGGCGCGGCCCAGCGCTATCTGGTGTTTCCACAGGGCAATGTCAGTCTGGAACTGGTCCGTCTGTTGCCGTCCAGACTGGCGCCGATTGCGGTGGCGCTGCTGCACAAGGCGGCAAAAGACCGCGAACCGATCCATTCCGACAGCATCGCGGTGGATTTGGCCAGCGGCGAGAAGGAACGCGTCCGCCTGGTGGCGCGGCCGGTGTCCGGCCCGGAAATCGGCGAACCGATGCTGCTGCTGACCATCGAGAACCAACCGCTGACGCCGGAGGCAGCGCCGACCGGGATCGCCACGATCAATGTCGGACTCGAAACCAGCGAACGCATGGCGGTGCTGGAACGCGAACTGGCGGCGACGCGGGATAGCCTGCAGGCCACCATCGAGGAACTGGAAACCGCCAACGAAGAACTCCAGGCCACCAACGAGGAGTTGATGGCCAGCAATGAAGAATTGCAGAGCAGCAACGAGGAACTGCAATCGGTCAACGAAGAGCTGTACACGGTCAACGCCGAGAATCAGGAAAAGATCGAAATCCTCAACCGCCTCAACGCCGATCTCGACAGCATGGCCAAGGCGGCAACCATTGCCACGCTGTTCGTCGACGACAACCTGCGGCTGACCCGTTTCACCGCCGAAGCCAGCCAGTTGTTCAAGATTCGCGAAGGCGATGTCGGACGTTCGCTGGATGACTTCAGTCATTTGCTCGAACATCCGGATTTCATTGGCGAACTGCGCCATACCTTGCAGACCGGCACTGCGTTCGAACAGGAAATCAATGCCCGCAACGGCAAGTGCTATCTGACCCGCATCCTGCCCTATACCCTGCCGTCCGGGCAGACACGCAGCGCCGTGGTCAGCTTTATCGATGTCACCGCGTTGAGTGATGTCAACCGCCTGCAAGCCATCATTGATGCGCTGCCGGAGCGTGTCGTGCTGCTCGATCAGTTCGGCGAAATCAGTCTGGTCAACGCGGCGTGGCGCGAGTTCGCCGGCAGCAGCGGCGATCCGGATATGTTGCGTTGCGGCGCCGGCTGCAATTATCTGGAAGCCAGCGAGGCGGGCAACTGGTACAACAAGGAGACCCTGCGCAAGATCAATCTTGGCCTGACGGAAGTGCTCAATGGCAAGCACAAGCGTTTCGATCTCGACTATGCCTGCCAGGTCGTGGCCAGGTCTGGCGGCATGCTGGATGGCCAATTCCATCTGCGCGCCACTGCCATCAAGGGCAGAAAAGGCGGTGTCATCATCAGCCACATCAAGCTCGGCAACGGGTCGCTGGACGTCTGATGAAACGACCGACAGACCCCGCGCAGCCTGACCAGGAGCGGATCCAGCAACTCGCCGGCGAGGCATTGCGGCGCGGCGAATTCGATCTGGCCGACCGATTGCTTGCCAGCGGTGATGTCGAACTCGCCAGGCTGGTCGAGAACCTGCGCATCTATCAGGCCGAACTGGAAATCCAGAATGCCGAGCTGCGTGCCGCCCAGGACGATACACAGCGTGCGCTGCAGCGCTTCGGCAGCCTGTTTGCGCATCTGCCGCTGGCCGAACTGGTGGTCGATCGCACCGGTCTGGTGCGCTCGGCGAACAGCGAGGCGGCGCGCCTGTTCGCGCTCAACGAAACCCATTTGCGCCAGCATTACCTGCGCCGCCTGATCGACCCGGCATCCGAAAGCACCTTGTCGCGGGTTATGGTCGAGGCCGCCGAATCCGGCGTCAGCCGAATCAGCCCGGTCAAGTTCATCGCCGCCGATGGCCGCGCCTTCAGCGGCGAACTGCATCTGGCGCGGCTGCCCGATCCTGACAGCGACACGGTCGAATTCGTCTGCGCCGTGGTCGACCTGACGGAGCGGCTCAACCATGAAGCCGAAACCGCGCGCGTCAACCAGCGCCTGCGCGAAAGCGAACTGCGCTACCGCATCCTCGCCGACCACTCGCCGGACTGGGAATACTGGCTCGGCGCCGACCGGCGCTTCGAATACGTGTCGCCCGCCTGCGCTTCGGTTTGCGGCTACCCGCCGGAAGCGTTCCTGCAAGACCCGGAGCTGTTCTGCGCCTTGTTGCATCCGGATGATCGCGCCGCCTGGCATGCCCATCTGCTTGCAGACAAACTGGAAACGGATGACCCGCATGAAAATTTGCTGCTGCGCCTGATCGATCGTCACGGCACGGTCAAATGGCTGGAGCATCAATGCAAGGCCGTGTTTTATGAGGGTGAATTCATCGGTCGTCGCGGCGTCAACCGCGATGTCACCCGGCGCGTCGAGGCCGAGGCCGCCGCGGCCAATTTCAGCCGCCTGCTGCGGACGCTGAGCGAGGTGAATCAGTGCATCACGCGCGAACAGAATGAAACCCTGCTGCTGCATCAGGTCTGTCGCGCGGCGGTGGATATTGGCGGCTTGAAGGCGGGTCTGGTGGCCTTGCTCGGTGACTTCGGCGGTGAACTGTTTACCCATGCGTGGTTTGGTCCGGGCGAGGCGCCCGCCGCTGGCTGGATGCCGACATTGGCGGATGACCACATCGTGTTGCCGCAGGGTGTACGCCAACCGCTGCATCAGCCGATGCCTTGCAACACGTTTGTTGCGGAAGGGCTGGCCGATCCGCTCGCTGCCTGGTGCGACTGGCTGATCAACAACAACATCGGCGCGGCGATCCACTTCCCGATCGTGCGCGAAGGCAAGAGCGTCGGTCTGATCAGTTTTTTCAGCGACACGCTGCAGTTCCTGTCCCCCGATGTGTGCAATCTGCTGCGCGAAATGGCCGGCGATGTGTCGTTTGCTTTGGCCAGCTTCGATCATCGCCGCAAGGAATTCGAGACCCGCTTCCGGCTGGCCGAGCGCGAGGCTTTTCTGCGCACCATGATGCAGACCGTGGCCATGGGTGTGGGGGTTGTCGTGGGGCGGATATTTTCCGAGATCAATCCCGGCGTCTGCGACATGCTGGGTTATGACGCGGATGAATTATTGGGCCAGTCGGTGCGCATGGTGTATCCCGACGACGCCGAATACGAACGTGTCGGGCGCGAAAAATATGCGGAAATCGCACAAACCGGACGCGGCAGCATCGAGACGCGCTGGCAACGCAAGGATGGCCGCATCATCGACGTGCACCTGATCAGCAGGCCTTTCGACAGGGCTGACCCGAGCCGGGGCTCGGTTTTCACCGCGGAAGACATCAGTGAACGCAAACAGGCCGAGTCGGCGCTGCTGAAGTCGGGTCGGCAACTCGAACTAGCCATCGAAGCCGCCGATCTCGGCGTCTATGACTTCGACCTGGCCAGCGGCCAGATTGTGCTGAATGACCGCTACCTGCAAATGCTGGGCTATGCGCCCGGGGAACTGGAATTGAGCCAGTCGTTATGGCTGAGCATGATCCACCCGGACGACATGCCGGCGGTTTCTGCCGCCTTGCTGGTAAATCCGGCCCGACTGAAGGACGGTGTCGAGGTGGAATACCGCATGCGCCACAAATCCGGCGCCTGGATCTGGCTGCTGGATCGAGCCAAGGGCTATACCGATGCCAGGGATGGCCGGCTCACCCGCGCGGTCGGCACGCATATGGATCTGACCGCGCGCAAGCAGGCCGCTGAACGCCTGGATTTCCTGTCGCACTTCGACGCGCTGACGCATCTGCCGAATCGCGACCTGCTGCGTGACCGGCTGGAACACGCCATCCAGCGGGTGCGTCGCGAGGGCGAAAAACTGGCCGTGCTGATGATCGATCTGGATCGTTTCAAGATGATCAACGAATCGCTGGGCCATCGCGTCGGCGACCTGCTGCTGCAGGCGGTGGCGACGCGCATGCGCAGCCAGATGCGTGGCGGCGATACGCTGGCCAGGGTGGGCGGCGACGAGTTCATCCTGTTGCTGGAAAATGATGTCAGCCTGCACAGCGCCAGCCAGGTTGCGATGAAATGGCTGGAACGCATCGTCCAGCCGCTGATGGTCGAAGAGGTTCAATTGGCGATCAGCGCCAGCATCGGCATCAGCCTGTATCCCGACGATGGCGATAATGCCGATGACCTGCTCAGCCATGCCGATGCCGCGCTGTACAAGGCCAAAGGCCAGGGGCGCAACAACTTCCAGTTCTACGAGCAGGAGATGACCGCCGGGGCGTTCGAGCATCTGGTGCTCGAAAACGCCTTGCGCGGCGCCGTCGGTCGCGACGAGTTGCGTGTTCACTATCAACCCCAGATCGATTTCAGAACCGGGGAACTGCGCGGCGTCGAAGCGCTGGTGCGCTGGTTTCATCCCGAACTCGGCCTGGTCGCGCCCGGCCGCTTCATTCCGCTGGCCGAGGAGGCCGGCATCATCGGCATGATCGGCGCCTGGGTGTTGCGCGAGGCGTGTCGGCAGATGCGCGCCTGGGATGCCGAGGGGCTGCACGTGCCCTGTGTCGCGGTGAATCTGTCGGTGCAGCAGATCGAGCGTGAAACGCTGCTGCCGCTGGTCGCCGATGTACTGAGCAGCAGCGGCCTGGAGGGTGCCAGGCTGGAACTGGAAGTCACCGAATCGATGCTGATGGGCGAAAGTCGCCAGGCTTTGCTGGTTCTGCAAGACTTGCGACAACTCGGCGTCAAGCTGGCCATCGACGACTTCGGCACCGGTTATTCGTCACTGAGTTACCTGAAACGCCTGCCGATGCACCGGTTGAAGATCGACCAGTCGTTTGTTCGCGATATCGGCCATGACAGCAATGGCGAGGCGATCGTGCGCGCGATCATCGCGCTCGGCCGCAGCCTGGGTCTGGAAATCGTCGCCGAAGGCGTCGAACACGCCGAACAGGCCGAGTTTCTGCGTGCCGAGGCGTGCGATGTCGGCCAGGGCTATCTGTACAGCCGGCCGGTCGCCGCGGATGACATCAGCCTGCTCTGGAGTACCGGACAGCTTGTACTGGCCGCCCGGTCAACGGCATGAATGCGCTCGGCAACGCTGCGGCGCCCGGCTTTCGCGAAGTCTTTCTGCATCCCGGCGATTTTCATTTCGCCGGACCGGATACCCGCATCGTCACGCTGCTCGGCTCCTGCGTCTCGATCACCGTCTGGAGTCCGCGCCGGCGGGTCGGCGGCATGTGCCATTTCATGCTGCCGTCGCGCGGCGTCATTCCCGAAGGCGCCAGCTATGACGGACGCTACGGTGATGAAGCCATGCTGTTGCTGATGAAAAAGATCTGGAACCTGGGCGTCGATCCGGGCGAATTCGAGGCCAAGGTGTTCGGCGGCGCCAACATGTTCCAGATGCAATGCCAGAAGAATGAAATGAATGTCGGCGAGCGCAATATCGAAATGGCCTTGACCCTGTTGCAACGCTACGAAATTCCGATAAAGGCCAAACACCTCGGCGGCGACGGCCATCGCAAACTGATGCTGGATGTCTGGAGCGGCGATGTCTGGCTCAAACACCAGCCGCTGGCGTAAAGCCCGTCATTCCCGCATTCGCGGGAATGACGGAAAGGAATGACCGAACTGTATGACTCAGCCATTTGACAAGGATGCAAGCCGGTGAAGCAGATCAAGGTACTGGTGGTCGACGATTCCGCCGTGGTGCGCCAGGTCATGCTGGAAGTGCTGGGTCGTGCGCCGGATATCAAGGTCATCGGTACGGCCTCCGACCCGATTTTCGCGATGCAGAAAATGAACGTCGAATGGCCGGACGTGATCACGCTGGATGTCGAGATGCCGCGCATGGACGGCATCACCTTCCTGAAAAAACTCATGGCCGAGCATCCGACGCCGGTGGTGATCTGTTCGTCGCTGACCGACAAGGGTGCCGAAACCACCATGCAGGCGCTGGCGGCGGGTGCGGTCAGCATCATCACCAAGCCGAAAATGGGCGTCAAACAGTTCCTCACCGATGCGTCGAACGATCTGGTCAGCGCGGTACAGGCCGCCGCCCAGGCCAACATGCGCCGCCTGGCGCTGCCGCTGGCTGCGCTGCAACCGGTGCAAGCAAAGCTCACCGCCGATGCGATGCTGCCGGGCAACATCACCGCCATGGCGCAGACCACCGAGCGCATCGTCGCCATCGGCACTTCGACCGGCGGCACCCAGGCGCTGGAAGCGGTGCTGACCCGCTTGCCGCGCGTCTGTCCGGGCATCGTCGTGGTGCAGCACATGCCGGAAAAATTCACCGCCGCATTTGCCGAGCGCCTGAATACGCTGTGCCAGGTGGAGGTGCTGGAAGCGAAGCAGGGCGATCGCGTCGTGCCCGGCCGGGTGTTGATCGCGCCGGGTGGTCGGCACATGCTGCTCAAGCGCAGCGGCGCGCAATATCTGGTGGAAGTGGTCGATGGTCCGCTGGTGTCGCGCCACAAGCCGTCGGTGGATGTGCTGTTTCGCTCGGTCGCCAAGTTTGCCGGCAAGAACGCCACCGGCATCATCATGACCGGCATGGGCGACGACGGCGCGCGCGGCATGAAGGAAATGTTCGATGTCGGCGCCCACACCATCGCCCAGGACGAAGCCACCTGCGTGGTGTTCGGCATGCCCAAGGAGGCGATCAAGATGCAGGCGGTGCGCCAAGTGTTGCCGCTGCACGACATGCCGCAGGCCATCATCCTGGCCGCGCGTGGCTGAGGTGGGGCGGGGCAGTGGTGCGAAGCGCGACGGCGAGCTTTCCGATTCAGGTTTTTCGCGAGCGCAGCCGATAAAGCGGCTGACGTCGCATAAATTGAAGCCGATAAGGTCATGTCGATACGCAATCTGATTTCCCGGCCTGCCGCCAGGGTCGCACTCGCCTACATGGTGCTGGCCGGGTTGTGGATACTGGCTTCCGACAGCGTGCTGGTATTGCTCGCCGATATCGCGCCCATGGCTGGCGTTTCCCAGACCGCCAAAGGCCTGGTCTTCGTGCTGGTCACCACATTGTTGTTGTACGGCGTGCTGCGTCGGCAGGGTTTCCACGGCGAGCGGCGAGAACAGCACATCGCCACGCCGCCGGCCTGGATGCCGGTGCTGGTGTTCGGGCTGTTTTCCGCCGCGTTGATTGCCACCGGGGGGTTCGTGTTCCATGCCCAGCGCGCACAGATCCGCGGAACCGCCGAAGCGCAATTGCGCGCGGTCGGCGAATTGCGCATCGAGCAGGTCGGCGACTGGCTGAACGCGGCACGCGTCAATGCGCGGCATCTCGGGCGTCGCTCGCCTTATGTGAGGGAATTCGACGCCTGGTTGAAGGCGGGCGGGCGGGACGACGTTCTGGCGGAACGCATTATCCGCGGACAGAGCCAGATCGGTGATTTCTCCGGTCACGCCAACCTCACCTTGTTTGACCGACAAGGCGCGCCGCGCATCAGCCTCAGGACCGATTCCTACATGACCGAACACCGCGTCCATGCGCTGCAAGCCATGGCCAGCGGCGGCACGGTGCTGGTGGATTTTCACCAACACGGCACGCTCGGCGCGCCGATGCTGGGCATGTTCGCGCCGTTGATCGTCGCTGAAGACGGTGGCGAACGCACGGTTGGCGCCCTGTTCTACTCGCTGCCGGCGCAAGAAACGCTGTTCGAAATGCTGCAGCGCTGGCCGACGCCCAACGACAGCGGCGAAACCGTGCTGGCGCGCAGCGAGGGCGATGCCTTCCGCATACTGTATGCCTCGCGGCAGCCGGAATCGGCAATGCGGAATATCCTGGTGCCCAGGGGAACCCCGAGCCGGGTCGGCGACCGGGTGGTCAAAGGCGAATTGGGCATCGTGCGCAACGCTGTCGATTATCATGCCCAGCCGGTGCTGGCCTATGCCAATCGCATTCCGGACTCACCCTGGTACCTGATCGCCAAGCTCGATCAAAGCGAGGTGGATGCGCCCATCTATCGGCTGGCGCGCGGCGCCGCGCTGGTCGTCGCACTGCTGCTGCTGACAGCGGGGCTTGCCGCCTGGCTATGGTGGCGCGCCCAGGTCAATCGCCAGCGCGCCCAGTTGCTTGGCAAGGAACTCGAACGCCGCGTGCTGGCGCGTCATTACGACTACCTGTCGCGTTATGCCAACGACGCCATCCTGCTGCTCGACATGCAGGGCAAGTTGCTCGACTGCAACAACCGGGTCAACGAGATGTACGGTTACTCGCGAGACGAGATGATCGGCCAGTCGATCAATCTGCTGCGCGCGCCGGATCAGCCTGATGGCGTTGAATCCATCGTCGAGCAGATGCGCCAGAGCGGGCAACTGATATACGAAACGATGCATCAGGACAGGCAGGGGCGGTGTTTCCCGGTGGAATCCAGCGCCCGGCTGATCGACGAGGAGGGCTTGCAACGCATTCATGTCAGCGTGCGCGACATCGGCGAGCGCAGGCAGGCTGAACAGGCTGTGCGCGAACGCGAAGCGCGCTATCGGGCCGTCATCGAAACCTCCGCCGACGGTTTCTGGATAATCGATCCGGGCGGTCGCCTGGAGGAAGTCAACGATGCCTACTGCCGCATGTCCGGCTACAGCCGGGAAGATCTGCTCGGTATGCGCATCGGCGATCTGGATGCGCGCGAAACCCCCGAGGAAACGGCGCGCCATATGGCGCAGATTTTCGCCACCGGCAGCAGTCTGTTCGAAACACTGCACCGGGCCAGGGACGGCAGGCTCTGGCAGGTCGAAGTGAATGCCGCGCTGTCACGCGAGACCGGACGTATCTTTTCCTTCCTGCGCGATGTCTACACGCGCAATCGTTCCGAAGCGCTGTTGCGCACCCGGCTGCAACTCTCCGACCTGGCAATGGCCGGCAGTCTGGATGATTTGATGAAAGCGGCGCTGGATGCCGCCGAACTGTTTACCGGCAGCCATATCGGCTTCTTCCATTTTGTCGATGGCGATCAGCAAACCATCAAGCTGCATGCCTGGTCGAGCAATACCGTCGATCGCATGTGCACGATCGAGGCGCAGCAGCAGGCCAAGGGCCACCATTATCCGCTCGACCAGGCCGGCGTCTGGGCGGATGCCGTGCGCCAGCGTCGCCCCCTGATCCACAACGACTACGCCAGCCTGCCCGACCGCAAGGGCCTGCCGCACGGCCATGCCGTGCTGAGCCGTGAACTGGTGGTGCCGATCCTGCGCGGCGACAAGGTGGTCGCGGTCCTCGGGGTCGGCAACAAGGCGGAGGATTACAACGCCGAGGATGTGCAGGTCGTCGAGCAGATCGCCTCGATGACCATGGATATGGTGGCGCGCAAACACGCCGAAGATGAATTGAACCAGTCGACTGCCCGACTGCTGGAGGCGCAACGTATCGCGCTGTTGGGCAATTGGGAATTCGATGTGTTGTCAGGTCAAGTGGACTGGTCGGAGCAGGTCTACCACATCATGGGTCTGGACCCGCGCCAGCCGCCTCCGAGTTACGCCGAGCACCGCAATCTGTTCCATCCCGAGGACTTGCCGCTGTTCGAGCAGGATGTGGGGCGCGCGCTGGCGGATGGCACGGCTTTTCAGCATGAACTGCGGGTGCTGCGTCCGGACGGCGAACAGCGCTTCATGTGGGCGACCGGACAGGCCGTGCGCAACGCCGAGGGCGCGGTGGTGCGTCTGTACGGCACCATCCAGGACATCAGCGAACGCAAGCAGGTCGAGGCGCGTCTGGAGCTGGCGACTCATTTCGATCAGCTGACCGGTTTGCCCAACGCGCGCCGACTGTTCGAGCAGATCCGCAAGGCCATCCAGGACCAGTCTTCGCTGGCGCTGCTGGTGCTGAATGTCGACCGTTTCGCGCAGCTCAACGAAAGCCTTGGTCGCGCGCTCGGCGATCGGGTGCTGGTGGCGCTGGCGCAGCGCTGGACGGCGATGCTGCCGGAGCATTGTCTGCTGGCGCGCCTCGAAGCCGACCAGTTCGCCCTGCTGTGGCGCGCGCCGGTCGAGGCGCACCCAGCCGACGCCGGCGGCGCGGAGGTCAATGACGGCATGATGGCGATTGCTGCCACGGCCAACAATCTGCTGCTCGGCATGCACGAACCGATCCGCCTGGGCGATGAAGAGGCGGCTGTGGCGCTGAGCATTTCCATCGGCATCGCCCTGTTCCCCGGCGATGCCCAGGAACCCGAAGCGCTGTTGCACGCGGCGGAAGATGCGATGCGCAGCGCCAAGGCGGAACGCGGCAACCAGATGCGGTTCTATGATCGGCGCCATGCGCAACGCGCGATCGACTGGTTCGACACCGAAGCGGCGTTGCGCGTCGCGCTGGAACAGGGCGAACTGTTCCTGGCTTTCCAGCCGCAGGTGGATGCCTTCAATGGCCGCGTGATCGCCGCCGAATCGCTGCTGCGCTGGCGGCGCAATGGCGAAGTGGTGCCGCCGAACCGGTTCATCGACGTCGTCGAGGCGACCGACCTGGCCGAGCCGGTCAGCCGCTGGGTGCTGAATGCCGCCTGCCGCCAGGCGCGCGACTGGATGGACCGGATGCATCCGCTGCGGGTGGCGGTGAACATCTTCTCCGACCACGTCACTTCCGGCCGTTTGCTGGATGATGTGCGCAAGGCGCTGACGGATACCGGCCTGCCGCCGGAGTGGCTGGAACTGGAAGTAGTGGAATCGTCGTTGCTGAAGAATCCCGAACTGGCGGCGCGGACCTTGCGCGAGATCAAGCGTCTGGGCGTCGGCCTGGCGCTGGATGATTTCGGCACCGGCTACTCCAGTCTCGGCTATCTGAAACATTACCCGTTCGATGTGCTGAAGATCGACCAGATGTTCGCCCGCAATGTCACCCGCGATCCGGAGGATGCCGCCATCGTGCGCGCCACCATCGATCTGGCGCACAACCTGGGCATGCGGGTGCTGGCCGAGGGCATCGAGACCGACCCGCAACTGCGCTTCATGGCGCGCTATGGCTGCGATCAGATTCAGGGCTATCTGACCAGCCGGCCGGTCAGTCCGGAAGCGGTGGAAACCCTGGTCATGGAGCGGCGCGACCTGCGGCCGGCAGGCCATGCCGGAGAGGCGGCGCCGCTGCAGGTGCTGATTGTCGAGGACGAGCCGATCGAGGCGGAAATGCTGGCGCTGCTGCTGCGCGATGCCGGCTATGGCGCGCAAAGCGTGGAAAACCTTGAGGGCGCGCTGGAGGTGATGGGCAAGCAGCGTATCGATCTGATCATTTCCGACTACTATCTGAGGGAAAGCAACGGTGTCGAAGTGCTGCAGCACTTGCGTCGTCTGTCTCCCGATGTGCCGCGCATCATGGTATCCGGCGCCGACGAGTCGGCAGTGGTGATTCGGGCGGTGAATCTGGGTGGCATTCTGGCTTTTCTGCCCAAGCCGGTCGAACCCGAGGTCCTGCTGGCGAGCGTGCGACGCCTGCTCGACCACTCCGTCAACCGGAAATACGCCAGACGCTGAACCGGCGTTGACATTCGCACACGAGAGATACCAGCCAGCATGCCGAAATCCACACTACCGAACAATCAGGGTGGCCGCTCAGGCAGCATCGCCCGTCCCGAGGACAGCGCCACCGTCGAACAACGCAAGGCACGCGCCGAAGCGGCGTTGCACGGGGGCGAATTCGACCTGGTCGAGCATTTGCTGGAGCAGGACAACATCGAACTGGAAAGTCTGGTCGAAAACCTGCGCATCTATCAGGCCGAACTGGAAATCCAGAATATCGAGCTGCGCGACGCGCAGGCCGCCTCGCAGCGCGCGCTGGACCGCTTCACGCAACTGTTTGCGTTGCAGCCGCTGGCCGAATTGGTCATCGACCGCAGCGGACTGTTGCTGGAGGCCAATACCCGAGCGGATGGCCTGTTCGAACTCGACGACAGCCGGCCGCATCCCCATTATCTGCGGGGTCTGGTCGAGGCCGACGCGCAATCCCGGCTCGCCGCCGCGCTGCAGCGCGCCGAACAGGACGGCGCCAGCCGGGTCGATTTGCTGCGCTTTCGCAGCGTCAATGGCAGAGTCTTCAGCGGTGAGCTGCATATCGCGCGGCTGCCCAACGAAGCTGATCAGGTGAGTCAGTTCGTCTGCGCGGTGGTCGATCTGACCCAGCGCATCGAAGCCGAGGCGCGTATCGCCGCACTGGCGGCGGTGGTCGACAACAGCGCCGACATCATCGTGGTCAAGGATCTTGATCTTCGCGTGGTGGCCGCCAACATGGCCTTCGCGCGGGCCAGCGGCCACCGTACGGCGGCCGAACTGATCGGCAAGACCGATGCCGAGATTTTCAAGGTGTCGCCGCAGCAGGACCCGGTGCGCGGTTACATGGCGGATGAGCGTCAGGCGCAAACCTTGCGCCCCGGCGAGTTCCTGCTGCGTGAAGAGCCGCTGGTGCTTGCCGATGGCGAGGTCAGGCATGTGCTGACGCGCAAATATCCGATCCACGATGCCGCCGGGGTGCTGATCGGCACCGGCAATATCTCGGTCGACATCAGCGATCGCAAGCGGACCGAGGAGCTTGAACGCTTCAGCGCGTTCCAGGCCGGCATCGCCGAGATGAGCACCTCGGTGCTGCACAATGTCGGCAATGCGATCACCGCGCTGATCCAGGAAGCCGCCAATGTCGAGCATGCCGCTGGCGAATTGCTGCGCATCGCCGATCTGCTGGAAGCCAATGCCGACAGCGAATCCAGCCAGTCGCGGCAAACCGACCCGCAGAGCGGTCCGGTGCCGGAGTCGTCGCGGCGTCAGGTGGCGATACAGCGCGAGGCGGCGCGCGCCATCCGGCAGATCATCGAGGACGCGCTGCGCCAGCCGGCGCGCCGACTGGGGGTGGGCGTGCAGCATATCGCCGACATCGTGCGCATTCAGCAAGGCGCCGCCCTGCCCACCGTCCAGTTCAGCCGCTTCAGCCTGACCCAGGCGATCCAGTCGGCGCTGGAATTGCAGGGTGAGAAGGTCAGCAATCTCGACATTCAGGTCGAAGTCAGTGTCGATCCGAAAGCCGAAATGGTTACGCTGTCGCACAACCTGATGCTGCAAACGCTGGTCAACGTGATCTGCAACAGCATCGAAGCCATCGAGGAACGCGCGCGTGGCGCGTCTTTTCAGGGCCGCATCGAGATTTGCGCTGAAGCGCTGACCGACCAGCGCCTGCGCATCACGCTGACCGACAACGGCATCGGCTTCGACCCGGTCACGCGTGACAGCCTGTTCCGCTTCGGCTTTTCCAGCAAACCGCGCGGCACCGGTTTCGGCCTGCCGTCGGTGGCGGTATTCGCCAGGGAATCCGGCGGGCTGGTGTTGCTCGACAGCGATGGCCCCGGTCGCGGCGCCAGACTGGTGCTGGAATTGCCGATGCAGGCCGGGGTCGTCGGGCTGGATCAGGGGGCGCCATGAAGCCGACCGGCGGTCATGCCGGATCGCCGAACGAAATACGCTAGACCGCGCCTTGGACAGGCATGCGGCAGGGAGAAGCGGCAATGAAACTGAGACAGAAAATCTGGCTGATCCTCGGCCTGGTCATGCTGACGCTGAGCGCGCTGGCGCTGGTCATCAACTACCGCGCCATCGAAGCCGATGCGCGCGCCCATATGCATCAACAGGCGGTGGATCTGCGCGCCACGCTGATGGCGACGCGGCGGGTCTATCACAAGCAGTTTCTCGCCAGCGGCCTGGCGCTGGACGAGAAGACGCTGGGTTTTCTGCCGGCGCATGCGATGACCCGCATCGCCGAGGAGTTTCCCAACTGGACGCGCAGCGGCGTGCGCTTCAACAACGTCTCCGATCAACCGCGCAACCCGGCCAACCAGGCGGATGCCGACGAACTGGCGGCGATGGCCTGGTTTCGCGCGAATCCGGCGGCGGAGGAATACACCGGCACGATACACACTGACGCCGGCAAGGACTTTTTCCACTTCGCCGCACCGATCTGGACCGAAGCCTATTGCCTGACCTGCCATGCCGGGCCGGAATCGGCGCCGGCGACGGTACGACAGCGCTACACCGCCGGTTACGGCTACCAGGTCGGCGATCTGCGCGGCGTCATGAGCATCCGCATTCCCGCCGACAGCGGACGCGATATCGCTCTGGCGCAGTGGCGGCGGGAAGTCGTCGGACTGGCGGTGTTGTTGCTGGCGCTGTATGTCAGCCTGGGCTTGTTGCTCAACCACTTCCTGACCCGCCGGGTGCTGTTGCTGGATGCCGCGACGCGGCGCATGGCGGCGGGCGCCAGCGGGGTGCGTCTGGAGGATATGGGCGGCGATGAACTCGGGGTGCTGGGGCGTGGATTCAATCAGATGGCGGAAGCCATCGAGCAGCGCGAGCAGGCATTGCGTGACAGCCAGTTGCACTATCGCATCCTGGCCGAGTATTCGTGGAGCTGGGATTACTGGCTGGGCGCCGATGGCGTCTACCGTTACGTGTCGCCGGCCTGCGCGGCGATCACCGGCCATGCACCGGCCGAGTTCATCGCCGACGCCGGACTGATGGAGCGTTTGCTGTATCCCGACGACTTGCCGATATGGCGGGCGCATCTGGCCGAGGATGCGCAGGGTGTGCCGGAACACCCGCATCCGGCGTTGACCCTGCGCATCCGCACCCGAGACGGCGGTATTCGCTGGATCGAGCATGCCTGCCTGCCGGTACATGACGCGGATGGCGCTTATCTGGGCCGACGCGGCATTAATCTGGACATCGACGCGCGCAAACGCGCCGAAGAGCTGGAACATTTCAGCGCGTTCCAGGCCGGTATCGCCGAAATGAGCACCTCGGTGCTGCACAACATCGGCAACGCGATCACCGCCGTGACCCAGGATGCCGAGACCATCGATCATGCCGGCGGCGAATTGCTGCGGGTGGTCGCGCTGTTGCAGGCCAATGCCGTGCGCAGCCGCCAGGCGCTGGAAGCGCAAACGGCGGCGCCGGCGGATCTGGTCGGGCAGCAATGCGCGATTCAACTGGAAGCCGCCAACGCCATCGAATGCCTGTCCGAGCAGAGCCTGCGCCGCCGCGCGCGCAGCCTGGGCGACAACGTCCGGCATATCGCCGACATCGTGCGGATTCAGCAGAGCGCCGCGCTGCCCAATGCCCAGCGCAGCAGTTTCAGTCTGCGTCAGGCGATCAGCTCGGTACTGGAGATGCAGGGCGAAAGTTTGAACAAACGCGGCATCACCGTCAGCGTCGAGGTCGATCCGCGCGTCGATCTGGTGACGCTGCCGCACAACCGCCTGCTGCAGTCGCTGATCAATGCGCTGCGCAACAGCGTCGAGTCGATCGAGATGCGCGCCCAGCGGCAAAGCTTTCCGGGCTGGATCAGGCTGAGTGCCGAGCCGGCGGGCGACGATCAGGTGCGTATCACGGTGGAGGATAACGGCGCCGGGGTCGACCCGAGCGTGCGCGACAAGCTGTTTCGTTTCGGCTTCTCGACCAAGCAGCGCGGTAGCGGTTTCGGCCTGCATTCGGTGGCGGTGTTCGCCCAGGAGGCCGGCGGCCGGGCGACGCTGGACAGTGACGGACCCGACTGCGGCGCGCGGCTGGTGCTGGAGCTGCCGTTGCGCCGTGTAGCGGGCGGGCGGGACGGGAAAACTAACTGAAGCAGATTTTCGCGCTGAACATGCCAAGGAGATAACACATGAAATCCGCACGATTCGATTTCAATCCCGGGCACCTGCCGCAGGCGCTCGCGGTCAGGCCGATCCGCCGCTGGGTCGGCAGGCTGATCGCACTGTGCCTGCTGTCGATGTCCACGCCCGGCTCGGCCGCCGCACCGGTGCTGATCGGCCTGGATGCCGAGTTCGGACACAAGACAAGTACCTCGGCGAATGCGGTGCGGCAGGGCATGGAGATCGCCATCGACGAGATCAACCGCGCCGGCGGTGTGCTGAAGGGGCGAAAGCTCGAACTGGTGGTCCGGGATAACGGTTCGATTCCGGCGATCGGCGTCGATAACCTGCGCGAACTGGCGGCCATGCCCGAACTGGTCGGCGTATTCGGCGGCAAGTACAGTCCGGTGGTGGTGGAGTGGCTGGAACCGGCGCATCAACTCGGGCTACCGATTTTTGCCACCTGGAGCTCGGCGGATCAGATCACCGAGCATACGCTGCGGCCGAATTACAGCTTCCGCCTGTCGCTCAAGGATGCCTGGGCCGCGCCGGCTCTGCTCGGCTTTGCCCGCAAGCAGCACAAGGCCGAGCGGGTTGGCCTGCTGTTGGCGAATACCGCCTGGGGCCGCAGCAACAGGGAGGCGTTGACCAAGGCGGCGGCTAAAGCCGGCGTTCTGATCGTCAAGGAGCGCTGGTACAACTGGGGCGACCCCAGCCTGATCGATGCCTACCGCGACATTGTTCAGGCGGGGGCGCAGGTGCTCATTCTGGTGGCGAACGAGGCCGAGGGCTCGATACTGGTCAAGGAGGTGGCCGGTCTGCCGGAGGCGCAGCGCTTGCCGATCGTCAGTCATTGGGGCGTGACCGGCGGCAACTTTGTGCAGATGGCCGGCGCGGCGCTGGGTCAGGTCGATTTCTCGGTGATCCAGACCTTCAGTTTTGCCAACTCCAGTTCGCCTTTTGTTCCGCGCGTGCTGAAGGCATTGAAGGAACGCTACGGCATGGCCGATGCGGAGCGTATTCTCAGCCCGGTCGGGATTGCGCATGCCTATGACCTGACCCATCTGCTGGCACGCGCGATCGATCAGGCGGGCAGCACCGACCGTGCCAGGATTCGCGATGCGCTGGAAAATCTGCCGCCTTACAACGGTCTGGTGCGACGTTATGCGCGTCCGTTCACACCCCAGCGGCATGATGCGCTGGGGCCGGAGCAGCTGTTCATGGCGCGTTACAGCGCCGATGGCCGCTTGCTGCCGATAGCCGCGAAGCAACTATCCACAACCCGGCGAGGCGACTAAACATGTCCTTTGGCGGCATCGACGCACTGACGCTGCGACTGCTGCGCGGACTCATTCCGGGCTATGTCGGCGACACGCTGGCGCAGCGTATCCAGCGCGCGGCTTTCTTCTTGACCATGTTGCTGGTCGGGGTGCTTGGCGCAGGAATGCTGGTGTTGTCATTGGTTAATTTGCGCGCCGCCACGTTGAATGCCCATACCTTGACGCTGCAAACGCTGCGTGGCGATCTGGTCAATCAACTCGATGGCATTGCCAATGAAATGCACTATTTGAGTCAGAGCCCGCTGGTGTGGACGGCGATTTCCGACAGCGCCGGTCGCGATGCCTATCTACGCCCTTACCTGCGCGGCCAAAGCGGGCTGAATCGTATGACCCGCCTCACCCTGCTCGACTATCGCGGCCGCTTGATCGCGGGCGGACAGGCGCCGCTTGATCCGGACAGCGATGTCGATCTGCGCCTGCCGTTGCAGCAAGCGCAACAACATGGCAAGCCGGCCGGCCATGTGGTTGCAAAAGAGCAGCGCCTGATCCTGGCGTTTCCGGTGGTTTTTCCCTACACCCAGAAGGTGATTGGTGTTTTGCTCGGCGAGGTGCGGCTGGATCGCCTGGTGCAAGCCCGCGCCGGCAGTCTGGGCGAGAACCACGGCCTGGCTTTGCGTCATGACAAGAATGAATTGCTGGTGTTTCCCGGACTGGATGGAGACCGATTTCTCGAAATATCTCTGCCATTGGCGTCCAGGGAGATCGATGGGCTGTATGTTTTTGACCTGGAGTTGTTTCAGCGGCAGCCGGTCTGGCTGATTTCAGCTTTGCCGGTGATGGGGCTTTTTACCGTATCGGCAGCCCTGCTGGTCTGGTTCGTCTGGACCGCTTCGCATCGGCTGGCAACCGGCCTGACTCGACGTCTGGATCGTTTGGCCGAATCGGTCCAGCGCGGCGGCGACCCGGAGACCTTGCCGGAAGATTTGAGCGACGATGAGATCGGTCTGTTGTCGCGCGTGCTGAAGGACAGCTTGCGCGCCAATCGTGATTTCACCCGCACGCTGGAAGAGCGGGTTGCGCGGCGCACCAGCGAACTGGCGGCCAGCGAGGCGAAATATCGCTTTCTGGCCGAATCGATCAAGGATGTGGTGTGGACGCTGGATACCGAAACGCTGCGTTTCCTGTATGTCAGTCCCAGCGTGCAAGGACAGCGCGGTTATACCCCGGCGGAAGTTCTCGCCGCGCCGCTGGAGGCCGCGCTGATGCCCTGGCAAGTGGCGGCGCTGAAGGCCGAGATTGTCGCCCGCAAGGCGGATTTCCTGTCCGGCGCACAGCCGCCCGACCATTTCTATACGCATCTGCTTGAACTGCCCTGCAAGGACGGCGGCAGTGTCTGGGCCGAGTCGGTAACCCGGTTTCGCGTTGACGAACAGAGCAGCCATGTGATTGTGCTGGGCGTGTCGCGCGACATCAGCGAGCGCCGCCGCGCCGAGGAGTTGCAGCGGTTTGCCGCGTTTCAGTCCGGCATCGCCGAAATGGGCATATCGGTGCTGCACAACATTGGCAATGCCATCACCGCCGTGACCGTCGACGCGGAAGCGCTGACCAAGGCCAGCGCCGACCTGGCGCGGGTGGCGGATTTGCTGGATCGCGCCGCCGATGCCGAGTTGGCGACGTCGACAGACGGCCCGCGCGACCGCGCCGATGCGCAACGTCGCGCGACGCTGCTGCGCGAGGCGGCAGCGGTGATCCGCAGTTTGCAGGAGACGGGACTGCGGGCGCCCGGCCAGCGCATCGCCGACAGCGTCCGCCATATCGCCGATATGGTGCGTATCCAGCAGAACGCGACGCTGCCTGATGCCGTGTGTTTCAGTTTCGATCTCGGTCAGGCCTTGCGCGACGTTCTGCTGATGCATGAAGTTGATCTGCAACGCGGCGGCATTGTCGTCGAACTGCTGCTTGACCCGGATCTGCCGCCGCTGACGCTGCCCCGCAACGCGCTGTTGCAGGCCTTGATGCATAGCGTTGGCAATGCCTGCCGGGCCATACGGGCGCGCACCGATGGGGTGGACGCCGGACGCCTGGAAATCCACGCCGAGCGGCTCGACCCGGAACGCGTCCGGATCAGCTTCATTGACAACGGCATCGGCTTCGAGCCGGCGCAGCGCGCCACCTTGTTCCAGGCCACGGCGGAGGCGCCGGGTTTGCATGCCACGGCGCTGTTTGCGCAGGAAATCGGTGGCCGTGTCGAACTGGACAGTCCCGGTCCAGGCCAGGGCGCGCGTCTGCTGCTGGAATTGCCGCTGATGCCGCGCGGTGCCAAGGCGCGGATAATGTGCGATGCTGATGCAAGCTTATTGACCGTGGATGGCATGGCGATGCGGGCCGGACCCAGGATCGACAGGAGTCAGTTGTGAACGAACTTGTGCAACAACCTTACCGCTTGCTGGTGGTCGACGATGATGCGTCGATTCGCGCCACCTATCGCCGTATCCTGCAGCCGCCGCCCTCCGAACTGGGCGGTCTGGAGGCACTGATTTCCGGCAGCGAGGTGGCCGCCGAGGCGCAATTGTTTCAGGTGACCGAGGCGGATCAGGGTGAAACCGCCGCTGAACTGCAGCGCCAGGCGCTTGCCGATGGATTGCGTTTTCCGCTGGCGTTCATCGATATGCGCATGCCGCCCGGCTGGGATGGCATGCGCACGGCGGTCAAGCTGCGCGAACAGGATCCGTCGATCTACATCGTCATTGCCACGGCGTTCTCTGACTATGATGTCAACGCGTTGCAACAGGCGCTGGGGCATGATGTGGTGTTGCTGCGCAAACCGTTCAATCAGGAAGAAGTGTTTCAGTTGGCGCGCACGCTGTGCCAGAGCTGGATGACGCGGCAGCGTCTGGAGGCGGTGACCGCCGAGATGGAAGCTCGGATCCGGCGGCGCACCCTCGAACTGGATCAGCGCAATGATCTGCAGGCGCTGTTGATCGAGATCATTTCGCGTTTCATCCAGGTCAACACCGTCAACGATCTGGATGATGCGGTGAACTGGTCGCTGGCGCGTCTTGGTCGCGCCATCGATGTCGATAGTTGCAGTCTGTTCCGCTTTGACGCGGCCCGCGATCGCTACTGCCTGAGCCATGAATGGCATGCCCTGGGCATTCAGCCCTTGCCGGCGACGCTGGGCACGATCCCGCGCGGCGACATCGCGCCCGCGCATGCCCGGTTTCTGCGCGGCGAGGTTTTCCTGTCCGATCACCAGACTGAACCGGCGCCGCCGGAACTGCGCTCGCTGAACCGGATGCTGGATGCCTTGTACGACCGGGTAATGGCGGTGCCGCTGGAAATCGGCGCCCGCTTGTCGGGTTTTCTGGCGATCGGCACGGCGGGTTCCGCCGACAGCCTTGATCCGGCCCTGGTGCAGTTGCTGTTCACCGTCGGGCATGCCATCACCAGCGCCCAGGATGCGCTGGAAGCCAGACACCGGCTGAACGAAAGCCGGGTGATGCTGGAACGCACCGAGAGTATTACCCACACCGGCAGTTGGGAATGGGATGTGGCCAACGACAGCGTGATCTGGTCGGCTGAGCTGTACCGCATCTTCAAACTGGACCCGACCGGACGCCCGCCTTCACTGGCGGAACATGACCGGCTCTATGATCCCGAGTCGATGCGCTTGCTCAGAACCGCGGTTGCCGCCTGTCTCGCCGACGGCACGCCTTACGCGCTGCGCTTGCGCGCCCAGCGCACGGATGGCGAAATCCTGATCTGCGAGGCGTGCGGCTATCCGCGCTTCGACGAGGAACAGCGCATCACCGGTCTGTACGGTTCATTGCAGGACATCACCGAATTGGTCCTTGCCGAGGATGAGCTGAAGAAATCGCAGTACATCGTGTCGTCGACGCCGGACGGGATTGCGCTGCTGGACGAGAATTATCACTACCTGATCGTCAATCAGACCTATGAACGCTATTCGGGACTGACCAAGGAGGCGTTCATCGGTCGCAGCATTGCCGAACATCTCGGTCAGGCAGCGTTCGAGCAACACGTCAAACCGCGCTTCGATCGCTGTCTGCAGGGCGAAATCATTCGTTACGCGGAATGGTTCGACTTCCCGACCCTGGGCAGGCGCTTTTTCTCGGTGACTTACTTCCCCTACAGGGATGAGACAAACCGGGTCTGCGGCGTGGTCGCCAATTCCCGCGACATCACCGAGCTCAAACTCGCCGAGGCGGCGCTGGCCGACAGCGAGGCGCGGTTTCGCGGCATCGTCGAAAATGCCGATGAGGGGATCTGGCAGGTTGATCGGGACTGGCGGACGGTTTATGTCAATAGCCGCATGGAGGACATGCTGGGTTGTCCGCCCGGCACGATGCTCGGCCGGCCGATCGGCGATTTCATGGATCAGGCCGGCCGCGAACTGGCGGCGGGTCTGCAGCAATTGCGCGAACACGGCGTGCGTCAGATGCACGACTTCCGCTTCGTGCGCGCCGATGGCGGCGATCTGCATGTGCTGCTGAGCACGACGCCGCAGTTCGATGCGGCGGGCGCGTTTGCCGGTTCGATCGCGCTGGTCACCGATATCTCCCAGCGCATCAGGCAGGAGCGGGCGTTGACGGCCACCGCCGAGTTCGTGTCCAAGGCCGGCATCAGCAACTATTGCGATGAACTGGTGCGCCACGTGGCGTTGACCCTGGGCCTGGATTACGTGCATATCGCCCGGCTCACGCCGGATGGCGCGCGGGTGGTCACCGAAGCGGCCTGGTTGAATGATCGGCCGATAGCGAACTGGTCTTATGATCTTGCCGGCACGCCCTGCTCGGAGGTATTGCAGCAGTCGCGGCGCTGCATCGTTGCCGACGTGCAGGCCTGCTATCCCGAAGATGCCGATCTGCGCAACATCGATGCCGAGGGTTATGTCGGGGAGCCCGTCATCAGCGCCAGCGGCGAGGTGCTTGGCCTGATCGTCGGCGTCAGCCGTGCGGCGCTGCAAAACGCCGAAACGATACAGGCCAATCTGCGCATCCTGGCGGCGCGTTCGGCGGCGGAGTGGCAACGCCAGGAAGCATTGCGCCTGCTGCGCAACGAACGCGATACGACGCGCAATCTGCTGCAGACCGTGGAAGCGATCATCGTCGCCCTCGATGGCGATGGCCGCATCACGCTGATCAACCGCAAGGGTTGTGAACTCCTGGGTTACAGCGAGGCGGAGTTGATCGGCCAGGACTGGTTTAACTTCTGTCTGCCGGACAACCCGTTGGTGGAACAGGTCAGAAACGTGTTCCGCAAGGCGCTGACGGATGATCTGAGCGGTTGCGAGTACCACGAAAACCCGGTGCGCACCCGTTCCGGCGAACAGCGCCTGATCGCCTGGCACAACAGCAGCATCCACGATGCCGACGGCGCCATCATCGGCGGTCTCAGCGCCGGCGAGGACATCACCGAGCGGCGCCGCGCGGAACTGGCCCTGCGCGCCAGCGAGGAGCGGTTTCACAAGCTGTTCGAGGAAGCCGAGGCTCTGGCGATCCAGGGTTATCTGGCGAATGGCGAAGTGGTGTTCTGGAACCGCGCGGCGGAAAAGATCTATGGCTACAGCGCCGAGGAGGCGATAGGCGGCAATCTGCTCGATCTGATCATCCCCGCCGAGCTGCGCCAGGTCGTCGCCGCGGATGTCCGCCAAATGGTCGAAACCGGCCGTCTGACGGCTTCTTCTCGCCTGCGCTTGATGCACAAGAGCGGCCGTCCGGTATCGGTGTATTCGAGTCATGCGCTGGTCAGGGCGCCGGAGCAGCCGCCGGTGTTGTTCTGCATGGATATCGACATGAGCGAGCTGGATCAGGCGGAAGCGGCGCTGAAGGTCGCGTTGACCAAATACAAGACCTTGTTCGATTGCTTTCCGCTGGGTATCACGGTGACCGATCCGGACGGCGGCATACTGGAATCCAATCGGGCGGCGGAAAGCCTGCTCGGGTTGCCGACAGACCTGCATCAGCAACGCCACATCGACGGCCCCGAGTGGCGCATCGTGCGCGGCGACGGCACGCCGATGCCGCCCGAGGAATACGCCAGCACCCGCGCGCTGAAGGAAAGGCGGCGCGTCGAGAATGTCGAAATGGGCATCGTCAAGCCGGATGGCGAGATCACCTGGATCAGCGTCACCGCCGATCTGCTGCCGCTGGACGGTTATGGACTGGTGATCAGCTATGGCGACATTACCGCGCGGCGCAAGGCCGAGGAACAGGTGCATCAACTGGCGTACTTCGATGCGTTGACCAGTCTGCCCAACCGCCGGCTGTTGCTCGATCGACTCGATCAGGCCCTGATCGCCAGCAAACGCAGCGAGACCTATGGCGCGCTGATGATGCTCGATCTGGACAATCTGAAAGGTCTCAACGACAGCGCCGGCCATGATAGCGGCGATCAGTTGCTGATCGAAGCGGCGCGCCGCCTGACCGCCAATCTGCGCGAGGAAGATACCGTGGCGCGCCTCGGCGGCGACGAATTCGTCCTCATCATGGAGGATCTCGGCATGAATGAGCAGGACGCGGCGCGACAGGCCGAGCGGGTGGCGGAGAAAATTCGTCTGGCCCTGTGCCAGCCTTATGTGTTGGCCGGTCTGGATACGCCTTATATCAGCAGTGCCAGCATCGGACTGGCGTTGTTCCACTATCCCGGTATGACCGTTGAAACGCTGCTGAAACAGGCCGATACCGCGTTGTATCGGGCCAAGAATGCCGGTCGCAATCGCGTGGCCCGTTATTCGGATGGATTATCCGGATAATGCGCGGGATGCTTGATATGCCTCTGGATGGATGGAATTCGCGGTGGAACTGATCGCTTCCGCCGTGTCGTTATGGCTGCTTGCGGCGCCGCTGTTCGGCGTTCTGCTGGGCGTATGGCTGGGGATTTTGCTGGGCGGGCGGAAACAGCAGCGCCAGAGCCGGGAACTGAACCGCTTTCGCTTCATGGTCGAACATTCCAGCCAGGAGGTCTGGCTGGTGCGCGCCGACGGCCGGCTGGCGTATGCCAATCCGGCCGCCTGTGCCAGCCTGGGTTACAGCCAGAGCGAAATCGTCGGCATGGCGCTGGCGGATGTCGATCCGGAGGGCGCTCTCGGATTCAGTGCCTTGCTTGACAATATCCGCCATCATGAGCAGTCGCCTTTCCTGGCCAGTCATGTCACGCGTGATGGGCGCAAGGTCGCCAAGCAGATTTCCGCAACCTTCCTGAATGTCGATGGACAGGAATACCTCTGTGGATTCGCGCAGGATGTCACCGAGCGACTGCGCTCCGACCAGGCGCTGCGCGACAGTGAAATCAAATTCCACACCATGCTGGACTGGACCTATGACGTGGAATACTGGGTCGCGCCGGATGGCGGCTTGATCTATATGACGCCCTCGGTACAGCGGATCACCGGCTATGCGCCGAATGAGTTCATGGCCGCGCCGGACTTGCTCGACAGTCTGGTGCATGGCGAGGATCGCGCCGAGTGGCTGCGGCAAACCCGGCTGTGCAAGGCGGATCAGACTGCCGGTGCGGTGTGGGAGTTCGATGCTCGCTTGATGCATCGCGATGGCCGGGTGATCTGGGTCGCGCAGTCCTGCCGTCCGGTATTCGATGATCACGGCGGCAGCATGGGCTGGCGGGTGACGCTGCGCGACATCGGCGCGCGCAAGGCAGCGGAACAGCAGATTCGTCACCTGGCGTATTTCGATTCGCTGACCGGTCTGCCGAATCGACGCCTGCTGATGGATCGGCTCGGCCATGCGTTGGCGGGCGCCATGCGCGGCCGGGAGTTTGGCGCGCTGATGATTCTCGATCTGGATCATTTCAAGCTGCTGAACGATACCCTGGGCCATGATGTCGGCGACAAATTGCTGGTCGAAGTGTCGCAGCGCATGCTGGCTTGCGTGCGCCAGCAGGATACCGTGGCGCGCCTCGGCGGCGACGAGTATGTGGTGATGCTGGAAAATCTCGGCGTCGATGAGGCGCAGGCTGCCAGTCAGGCGGAAACCGTGGCGGAAAAGGTGCGCGCGGCGCTGGCCATGCCTTATCAGTTGCAGGCGCTGGATCACCACTATCATGCCGCCGCCAGCATCGGACTGATCTTGTTCGGTGGCGGCGCGGCCAACGATACGGCGGAAGGACTGCTCAAACAGGCCGATGTGGCGCTGTATCAGGCCAAGGATGCGGGGCGTAACGCGATTCGCTTCTTCAATCCCGCGATGCAGGCCGCGATCGATGCCCGCACTTCAATGGAAAACGCCTTGCGGCGTGCGCTGCATCGCGGCGATCTGCATCTGCATTACCAGCCGCAGGTTGACCGACATGGCCGGTTGATCGGCGCCGAAGCCCTGCTGCGCTGGCTGCCGCCGGAAGCCAAGCCGATCATGCCGTCCGATTTCATTCCCGTCGCCGAAGCCAGCGGGCTGATCCTGCCGATCGGAAAATGGGTGTTCGACACCGCCTGCGCGGAACTCCGGTCGTGGGAGTCGCAACCGGACATGCAGGCGTTGAAGCTGGCGGTCAACGTCAGCGCCCGACAGTTCCATCAGGCCGATTTCGTCCAGCAGATTCGCGACAGCCTGGCGCGCAGCGGAGCCGATCCAAGACGTCTGAAACTGGAACTGACGGAAAGTGCAGTGCTGGCCAATGTCGAGGAATCGATCCAGCGCATGTGGGAACTCCGGCAGATGGGCATCACTTTCTCGCTGGATGATTTTGGTACCGGCCATTCCTCGCTGGCCTACCTGAAACGATTGCCGCTGGATCAGGTCAAGATCGACCAGTCGTTCATCCGCGATATTTCCAGCGATCCCAACGATGCCGCCATCGTCCGCGCGATTCTGGCGATGAGTCATTCGCTGAGCCTCAACGTCATCGCCGAGGGCGTCGAGACCGAAGCGCAGCGCCAGTTCCTGATCGATAACGGCTGCACCGATTTTCAAGGTTATCTGTTCGGCAAACCGTTGCCGATGCACGCCTGGGAGCGCTGAGATGTTCGGTTTTCGGCGCGGCGGCAAAGTGGTGCGCAGCGAGGCGTTGATCGCGCTCGATCTGCCAGGCGGCGCATTGCAATGCCGGTTGCGTCTGAGCAATCGGCGCCGCACGCTGGCGCTGCGGGTCAGCGCCGCCGGCGAAGTGGTGGTGAATGCGCCGCAGCGACTGGCGACCGGCGAGATCGAGCAGTTCTTGCGCAAGCATGCCGACTGGATTACCGAGCGTCTGGCCGCCGCGCGCGCCGAAGCCTTTGCCTGGCGAGATGGCGCGGCGTTGCCGTTGCGCGGCGAGATCCTGCGCTTGCAGATTGACGGGGTCCATGCCGGTCCGCCATTGCGGCAGGGCGCACATCTGGTTTGCGGCGGCGCGGTGGAGCACATCAGCTCGCAGGTGCTGCGCTGGTATCAGCGCGAGGCGCGCGCGACATTGCTGGAGCGCCTGGCCCATCACGCCGACCGCGCCGGCCTCGCCCTGCCGCCGATGCGTCTGTCGAGTGCCCGCAGCCGCTGGGGCAGCCTGTCGGCGAAGGGCGTGGTCAGCCTGAACTGGCGCTTGATCAAGGCCAGTCCGGAGGAACTCGATTACGTGATTTGCCATGAACTGGCGCATTTTCGCCAGCGCAATCATTCGCCGGCGTTCTGGCGCGAGGTGGCGACGCTGTTCCCCGATTATTTGCGGGTACGGGCGAAACTGCGCCAGCAAGGCCGCTTGTATTTCGCGTTCTGAAAGCGACTACGCCGGCACTTCGAAATCGTTGCCGATCAGCTCCAGCCGGGTCAGCAGTTCGCCGGCGCGCTTGTCTCCCGGTTTGAGTTTGCGCGCGCGCTCGATGCAGCGCCGGGCCTCGTCGTTGAGGGTGAATTCGCGGCCGTGGCGTTCCATCCAGGCGATCAGCAGGAACGCGTGGTTGAGCAGCAGACGGGCATTGTTGGGCATGGTGCGGCGGGCTTCGCGGGTGAGTTCGATGGCTTCCTTCAACTTGCCCTCGCGCGACAGTTTGACGCCGCGGTTCATGATGTCGGTGGCGGCGCGCGCGGCGCCCTGCACCAGATCCCGGCCTTCGCTGCCGAAGCCGGCTTCGGCGAAGATGGTTTCGGCGCGCTCGAGATATTCCGGGTGCTCGTGGTTGTTGCTGATCAGGCAGCCGAGCAGGGCGCCGGCGGTGGTCTTGTCGCCCAGCGTCAGCAGCGGCCCGGCGAGGTTGAACACGGCTTCCGGTGGCAGTTGCTGGGCCTCGGCGCGCAGTTCGCCGGCCAGGCGCTGCGCCAGTTCGCGGGCGAGGTCGAGCTCTCCGGTCTGCAACCGGATCGGGATCTGCATGGCTTCCGCCAGCAGGCGCGCGGCGGGGTCGCCGCGCAGGTCGATGGACAGTGTCGACAGGGTGTTCAGCGCGGCGTCGGTCTGCTTGCGCGCGAGCTGGACCTGCGACAGCGCCAGATAGGCCTGGGGGGATTTCAGCGGTGTGTTGCGCGCCAGTTCGATGCTGTTCTGGAAGGCGAGCGCGGCGGTCTCCAGCTCGCCCCGCTTGACGGCGACTTCACCCAGGTGCAATTGCCGCAGCGGCGCGCGCGGCGAAGTGGCGAGCGCGCGTTGCAGCACTTCCTGCGCGCCATCCGGGTCGCCCAGCCGGTCCAGCGTGCGCGCCAGCCAGTCGTGCGCTTCCAGGTAGGCGCGATTGCCGTCGGTGATGGCCTTCAGTTCGCGGCGGGCATCGTCGTAACGACCTTCGTTGAAATGAATCTTGGCCAGTCCCAGACGCGCCCAGGGCAGGTTGCGCAGGCTCAATGCTTCTTCGTAGATGGCCTTGGCCATGCCGTGCTCGCCGCTGTGCATCGCCAGTTCGGCTTTCAGCCGTTTCAGATCCCAGGCATGCGGGTTGGCCTTGTCCAGCGCCGCATCGGCGAGACGCAACGCTTTCAGATACTCGTGTTCGCGCAGCGCGATTTCGATCGGCGCCAGTGCCTGCTTTTTTTCGATCTGGCGCGACAGCCGGCTGAACAGCATGGTTTCGGTGATCGGCTTGATCAGATAGTCGTCGGGGCGCGACTCGATGGTGCCGGTGACCATTTCCGAGGCCTTCTCGGAACTGACCATCAGCCACACCGCATGCGGTAACAGCAGCGCCCGATGGCGTGCTTCCTCGAGGATGTCCTGGCCGTTCTTGCCCTGGCCGAGATGCAGGTCGCAGAGAATGATGTCGAAGCGTTGCCGTTCGAGCTGGTTGATGGCGTTGGCGGCGTTCAGCGCCAGCGTGATGCGGCTGGCGCCGGCACGGGTCAGGATGTCGCGCAGGATGGCGCGCATGCCTTCGAAATCTTCGATGATGAGGATCTGGCTGCGCGACAGATCGGGCGGTGGCAAGGCGCGCAGGTTCACGGCAATTCCAGCGTGAAACAACCGCCGCCCAGACGGCTGTCGTTGCTCAGACGGATGCAGCCGGTGGCATCGCCGGCCTGGTGCAGGCGGGCGACGATGTCGGCGAAATACAGGCCCAGGCCGGTGCTGCCGGTTTCGAAGTTGATGCCGCGCTGCGCCGCGTTGCCCTGGTCGAGCAGGAAATCCGGGAAGCCGGGGCCGTCGTCCTCGATGCTGAAGATGACTCCGGTATCCAGCGCGGCGGCGCTGAGCAGGACGCGATGTCGGCTGTAGTGCAGGGCGTTGTGCAGTGCCTGCACCAGGACGCCGAGCACCAGTTCGTGGTCGAACCAGCCATACAGGTCTTCCGGACAGTCGCAATCCAGCGTTACACCCTTCGAGTCGGCCAGCGGCAAGGCGCGCGCCAGCACTTCCCGGGCCAGGTCGGCGAGCGGCCGGTCCTGCGGGTCGAATGGGTAGAATGACTGATCGATCTTGTACAGCGCCAGGAGTTGAATCAGATGGTTGTTGACCCGTTGCGCCTCATACAGCGCCTGAGCGGTCTTGTCGCGCGCGGCGGCTTGTTGGGCGGTGGTGACTTCGCCGGTCTCCGCCAGCGCCTGTTCCAGGTAGGCCGCCATCACCCCCAGCGAATTCTTCATGTCGTGGATGGAGGAAAGCAGAAACGTGGAGATATCCAGTTTGGCGTTTTCGGCAGGCATTGGATGGGCGGCTCGGTGGGTTGGCGATGATCGACCGGGTTGATTATAAGGCTGCGTCGGTCATGCTCATGCCCGGCCAGTTGCAGATGCCGCCGCCGTTGGCGGTATACGTGCATCTGCCCTGGTGCGTGCGCAAGTGTCCGTATTGCGATTTCAATTCCCACGCTGCGCGCGGCGAGATTCCAGAGCAACGCTATCTGCAGGCGCTGACCCGCGATCTGGAACGGAGTTTGCACTCGGTCTGGGGCCGCGAGGTGAGCAGCATCTTCATCGGCGGCGGCACGCCCAGCCTGTTTTCCGGTGCGGCCATTGATCAGTTGCTGGTGACCTTGCGCACCTTGTTGCGCGTGTCGCCACTGGCCGAAGTCACCCTGGAGGCGAATCCCGGCACGTTCGAGGCGGCGCGCTTCGCGGCGTATCGCGACGCCGGGGTGAACCGCCTGTCGTTGGGCGTGCAGAGCTTCAATCCGCGCCATTTGCAGGCGCTGGGGCGGATCCACGATGCCGACGAGGCGCGCCGGGCGGCGGCGGCGGCGCTGGAGTTGTTCGAGACGGTCAATCTGGATCTGATGTATGCGCTGCCCGAGCAGACCCTCGATGAAGCGCGCCGGGACCTGGCAACCGCCATCGCCATCGGTGCCGGGCATGTATCCGCCTATCACCTGACGCTGGAACCGAACACGCCGTTTGCCGCCGCGCCGCCGCCACTGCCGGACGACGATGCGGCGGCCGACATGCAGGTCATGGTCGAGGCGACCCTGGCTGCGGCAGGCTACCAGCACTATGAAACTTCGGCCTTCGCGCGGCCCGGCCAGCATTGCCGACACAATCTGAATTACTGGTGCTTCGGCGATTATCTCGGTCTGGGCGCCGGCGCGCATGGCAAACTATCCAGCCATGACGGCATCGAGCGGCAGGCGCGGGTCAAGCATCCGCGGGCCTACATGGACGCGCTGCTGGACAACAATGGGCCGGCCTGGCTGGAGACCCGCAAATTGAGCCGTACGGATCGGATCTTCGAGTTCATGATGAATGCCCTGCGCCTGACCGAGGGTTTTGATCCGCGCCTGTTCCAGGCGCGGACCGGTTTGCCGTTGGTGTTGGCGGAGCCGGCGTTGCGGGCGGCCGAAACGCGCGGCCTGCTGACGCGCACGCCGGATAACATCCGCCCCAGCGAGCGGGGGCGGCATTTTTTGAACGAGTTGTTGCAGATGTTTCTGCCGGAGGGGTGACGTGAAAATGGGCTTCTGGCCGGCCTGGCTGGCGCTTGTCTGGCTGCTGCTGACGATCGCGCCGCTGCATGCGGAGTTGCCGGTTCCGGCCTTGCAGGCGCGGGTGACCGATCAGGCGCGGGTGCTGCAGGAGCCGGCGCGGTCGGCGCTGGAGGCGAAGCTGGCGGCGTTCGAACTGGCCAAGGGCAGTCAGATCGCGGTGCTGATCGTCGACAGCACGCAGCCGGAGGCGATCGAGCAATTCTCGATACGCGTCGTCGAGGCCTGGCGACTGGGCCGGCCGGGTGTCGACGATGGGGTGTTGCTGCTGGTTGCGCTGGGTGACCGGACGCTGCGCATCGAGGTCGGGCGCGGTCTGGAAGGGGCCATTCCGGATGCCATCGCCAAGCGGGTGATCGCGGAAGTCATCACGCCGTATTTCCAGCGCGGCGATGTCGCCGGCGGCATCGATGCCGGCGTCGATGCACTGATCGGGCTGGTCGACGGCGAACCCTTGCCAGCGCCGGCGGTGCAGCCGGACAGCGCTTCCGGCGGCAGTGATGCGAAATCCCTGGTGCTGGTTCTGGCCTTGTTGGGCGGCATGCTGATGCGCAGCTTTTTTGGCCGTCTGATCGGCTCCGGTGTCGCTGGCGCGCTGGCCTTCGTCGGCGGCTGGCTGATCTTGGGCAGCTTGATCGGGGGTCTGGTGCTGGCAGTCATCGCCGTGGTGTTTTCGATCGGCGGCGGTGCTGGTGGCAGCCGGATCAGCAATGGCGGTTTCGGTGGCGGCGGCTTTGGTGGCGGGCGCGGTGGTGGTTTTGGCGGTGGCGGCGGCGGCTTTGGTGGCGGTGGCGCCTCCGGGCGCTGGTAGGAGATGAAGGTGCGCATCAAACGGCTTTTCAGACATTTGCTGTATCCGGACTGGTGGGTTGCGCGCTGCTTCCCCGACCGTGTGATGGATGCTATCGAGGCTGCGGTGACCGCTTCCGAAGCCGGGCATCGCGGTGAAATCCGCTTTGCCGTGGAAGGTGCGCTGGATTTTCTGCCGCTGTTGCGTGGCGTGTCGGCGCGCGAGCGCGCCCTGGCGATGTTCGCCGAACTGGGGGTGTGGGATACCGAAGCCAACAATGGCGTGCTGATCTATGTATTGCTGGCGGATCACGATGTGGAAATCATCGCCGATCGCGGTTTCAACCGTTGTGTCGGCCCGGCGCAATGGCAGGCAATCTGCCAGGAGATGGAGGTGTTGTTCGCCGGCGGCGGCTTCGAGGCCGGCGCGGTGACCGGCATCGCGCGGATCGATGAACTGCTGGTTCGACATTTTCCGCCGCTGGCTGATGCCGCAGACCGCAATGAATTGTCCGATCGGCCAGTACGCATATGATTCGAATGTAACCGTCATTCCCGCGCAGGCGGAAATCCAGTGGTTTTTACCCCCTGGATTCCCGCATTCGCGGGAATGACGGTAGTGTGCCTGCCATGCGCATCGGATTCTTGTTGTTGCCGAGATGGGCTACCCGGTAAGACAATCACATATCATCAACGAGGAGCCCTGATCATGAATGTTCCCAAACGAGCCTTGCTGGCGGCGATCGGCTTGTCGTTCGCGCTGACGGCGCAGGCCGAGAGCGAATACGACAAGGCGGTGCATGTCTATGGCTGCGCCGATTATCCGAAGGCATTCAAGCTGTTCAAACCGCTCGCCGAGCAGGGCGATGCGCTGTCGCAGTTTCAGGTCGGCATGATGATCGAGCAGGGACAGGGCGCGGAGGTGGATTTCGAGGCGGCCTACAAGTGGTACATGAAAGCGGCCGAGCAGGGCGTGGCCGACGCTTATTTCGCGTTAGGGCAGTTGTACAGCCGCGGGCTGGCGGTTGCCCAGGATCCGGTGCGGGCTTATTCCTGGTTCGATCTGGCGGTGCGCGACGGTCATGCGGTGGCCGGAGACTGGCTGAAAATGCAGTCGGAAAAGATGCGGCCGGAGCAGGTCAAGGCGGCGCAGAGCGTGTCCAGCGACTGGCTGCGCAAGATGAAGAAGTGATGTTGCGCTGATCAGGCTTGCTTGCCGGCGCCATGCAGTTCTATGTACTCCAGCAGGCTGGCGTGATTGCGCGGTTTGGAGAAGTGGTAACCCTGACCGAACTCGCATTGCATTTCGCGCAAGGCGGCGATGTCGCCGGCATGCTCGATGCCTTCGGCGATGCAGTTCATCCCCAGGTCGCGCGCCAGACCGGCGATTGCCCGGGTGATGCGCAAACTGCCTTCGCTTTCCATCATCGTGGCGACAAACGATTGATCGATTTTCAGGGTGTCGAGCGGGAACATGCTGAGATAGCTGAGCGATGAATAGCCGGTGCCGAAATCGTCGATCGCCAGCAGTACGCCCAGTTCCTTGAGCTGGCGCAAGGCCAGCACGGCGGTTTCGGGGTGCTCGATCAGGGCGCTTTCGGTGACTTCCAGCTTGATCCGCGCCGGGTCGATGCCGGAGGCGCGTATCAGGGCGGCCAGTTCGTCGATTTCGCCAAATTCCTGCAACTGCCGCGCCGACACATTGATGCTCATGAACAGCGGCGCCTGATTCGGATGCAGGCGATCCATGGCGTCCTGGAACCGGGTCAGCGCGGTCAGCGCCGTTGACAGCACCCAGCGACCGATCGGCACGATCAGACCGCAGTCTTCGGCAACGCCGATGAAGCCAAGCGGGGAGATGAAGCCGACATTCGGCTGGTTCCAGCGGATCAGGGCTTCAAAGCCGCCCAGGCGTCCGTCGTCGAGATAGACCACCGGCTGGTAATGCAGTTCGAACTCGTTGTTGGTCAGCGCATCGCTGAGATTCTGCGCGATCTTGATCTGGTTGACGGCATAGTCGCGCAACTTGTGCAGGCCGTCCTCGGATCGCGTTTCGCCGCTCTGCTTGGTTGCGCCCAGCGCTGCGCGGTAGCGATCAACGATGATCTGCAGGATGTGCGACAGCAGCGGATCGGCGTGCTTCAGTTTGCTGACCACCAGATCGCGCGAGATGCGGATCAACGTGGCATCCTCGGCGGCGATCGCCGAGGCAGTGCGGGTCATTTTGTCGATCAGCGCGATTTCGCCGAACAGGTCGCCTTGATCGATGGTCGCCAGGATCTTGATCTGATCATCGCGTTGCGAGGTGATGTTGATTTTGCCGTGTTCGATCAGATAGGCGTCCTGTCCGATATCGCCTTCCTTGAAGATGATTTGTCCGGCGGCAAAATGCTCGCGTACCCAGTGGTTTTTCATGCGGATTCTCTGTTGGCTGCGATTCGAGTCTTTGTTCAGGCGATGTCAGGCATCGGATATTGCTTAGTCATCAAAGCATAGCCATGCCGGGTATCCGCAACAAGCGCCGCACAAGGCAAACCGCCACGCCCGGCGGTCGGGCGTGGCGGAGCGCAACATCGGCAGTGCGGCTCAGCCGTTGGCTTGCTTGAGCGCGGCGATCCGCTCTTCCAGCGGCGGATGCGTCATGAACAGGCGCTTGAGACCGCCGCCGCCACCACCGCTGATGCCGAAGGCGGCCATTTTTTCCGGCAACGGCGGGGTATGGGCCTGTTGCAGACGTTGCAGCGCGGCAATCATGTTCTGGCGTCCGGCCAGGGTCGCACCGCCGGCATCGGCGCGGAATTCGCGTTGCCGCGAGAACCACATGACGATGATCGAGGCCAGGACACCGAGAATCAGTTCGGCAATGATCATGGTGACGAAGAACGCCGGTCCGGTGCCGCGTTCGGTCTTGAACACGATCTTGTCGACCAGATGGCCGATGACGCGCGAGAAGAACATCACGAAGGTATTCACCACGCCTTGTATCAGCGCCAGGGTGACCATGTCGCCATTGGCGACGTGGGAGATTTCATGCGCCATGACGGCTTCGGCTTCCTGCCTGGTCATGCCGCGCAGCAGGCCGGTGGAAACCGCGACCAGCGCGGCGTTCTTGTTCATGCCGGTGGCGAAGGCGTTGACTTCCGGCGAGTCCCATATCGCGACTTCCGGCATCTTGATGCCGGCGGCCTGGGATTGCCGCGCCACCGTTTGCATCAGCCACAGTTCTTCAGGCGTGCGCGGGTCGGTAATGACCTGCGCACCCACCGATTTCTTGGCCATCCATTTGGACATGGCCAGAGAAATCAGCGAGCCGCCGAAGCCCATCACGGCGGCAAAAATCAGCAGCGCGCCGAGATTCAGGCCGTTTTCGTTGAGATACGGCTCCACCCCGAGCAGACGCATGGTTAACGACAAAACCAGCACGATGGCCATATTGGTGGCGAGGAACAAGAACATACGTTTCATGGCGACTCCCGAACAATTGATAACTGGCGGTGATATGGCTGCGAACCGGGTGAATTCAAGTTACGGCCGCCGCCGATCATGTTAAGCACGGCGCAGGATAAGGCTTCTTGAGCAACAATAAAATTCGAATAATGGAAGCCTATGGATCGTGAAAACCTGATGCGTTCAAACGCCTTCGGTGACCCTTCAGGTCTGTGTCCACATCTCGATCCGATTGCGGCCATTCTCCTTGGCGCGAATCAGCGCCATGTCGGCCTCGGCAATGGCTTCTTCGACCGGGCGGCGGGCGTGCATTTCGGCCAAGCCGAATGACGCGGAGACGTATAGTGTCTCGCCGTTGGGCAGGCGTATCGGCAGGCGTTCCAGGCCGGCGCGTATGCGTTCCAGTACCACCATGGCATCCTTCATCGGGCTGCCCGGCAGGCAGATCAGGAATTCCTCGCCGCCATAGCGGTAAATCGAGTCGTACTTGCGCAGCACACCGGTTACGAAACGCAGACTCTGGCGCAGGACCGCATCGCCGGCCGGGTGGCCACGCTCGTCATTGACCCGCTTGAAGTGATCGAAATCGAGCAGGCAGAGACAGCAGGGACGCTGGATGCGCAACGAGCGCTCCTGTTCTTCGCGCAGTCGCGGCAACATGCCGCGCCGGGTGGCGCAGCCGGTGAGGCTGTCGGTACTCAGCAGTTCGCCGATGATGTCGAGTTGCACGCGGCGCAACATGGTGTTCAGGCGCAACGCCAGATCGATGCATTGATCGTAGAGATCGGGTTCGGGGCGTCGTTTGTCGAGCACTTCCAGCAGGGCCAGCCGGGTCGCGGCGTGCATCGCCTGCTGCGTGGCGCCGAGCGCCTGGAAATCCAGGCTCTCGTGTAATGGATTGGGATCGCCGTTGTAGTACCACTGGCCGAAAGGCGAGCGCAGATGCGCATCTTCCGCCAGATCGGCCTTGTTGACCTGGTTGGCGCAGACCAGCGTGCGGTTGATCTGCTTGAACCAGCCCAGATGCGCCGCGATGACGACCTCGAGCTCTTCGGTCAGGAGTTGGATTTCCTCGCGATCCAGGGGTAGCGACATGTCCTGTCCATGATGGTCATTGTTGTTGTCGGCTTATCGGTTGCGGGACGGAAGTCTTTAGGCCGGACAATGATTTTGCTTGTCGGTCCGGGCCAGGATAGCCGCCGTCTGTTGCAAGGATGCTGCGGCGGCTTAACAGGGTGTCGAAAAACGTGAAATTCTCTGATAAACCGTCACCCCGGCGTAGGCCGGGGTCCAGAAGCTGTTGATTTTATTGAGCTCACTGCACTGGA
>JGI24123J20310_1000020_pt1 | contig 139365 bp, 104 predicted proteins | sample SubbioCR12Aug_5A_FD_20310 | JGI IMG/M metagenome (IMG submission 20310)
CCNNTTTGAATTATTTATCTCCGCTAGAATTTGAACAACAATTTTTTAGTAACAAATAATCTCTTATATTTGTGTACACAAAACTGGGGGAAGATCATAATTCAACATTATATATTGTTCCATTTATAAAATGCTCAAACAATTCTTCTTTCTTAACATGAATTGTTAAATCTAATGAATCTTTGTGAAATAAGTGAACAAAATGAGGCATTGATTCAAATTCATATTCAAATACTCCATCGAATGACATTACGTATAGTCCAAATATTTCCTGAAAGTATAACATATTTAGAAAACTAAAAGAATAGCCTTTATAGGCAGCACCCTCTTTGCGATTATTAACTTTGGCAGCCCAATCCGATAGAGCAAATATATATGAATCGTCAGTCGGGTTATAAAACTTAACAGTTATGATCACTTCATCATTTAAGTACTTTACTTCCATTGTACTTTTCAACTCTGCTGAAGAACTATATTGTACAAATAGCACGAGTAATATCAAAAGAATCCATATCTTTTTCATGATTTCCCCTTTAACAAAATTTTCATTCCTGTTTCAGTTTCCCAAAATCCCTTTCACAAACATATGAAAAAATCAAATAGTAGCAAATTGTGAGATACGAATTCCTTTTTATCAGATTTGCCACACCTCGGAGGTGTGGCAAATCTATGACGTACAATTCTTCACCCACGAATGAATTCGTGGGCTATGTTTGTTACACCTGACGTTCAATCCCCTCTCACCGCACACTCTACTTTTCCCTACTTCGTCCCTAATTTTTTCATTTTTGAAGGGAGAATGATATGAAATTAGGAGCATTTTCGATTAGCCTAAGTGTCAAGTTTTGAAGGAAACAAAGAAAAGATTATATTTGACTTTTTGCACAGTTTAAACGTAAATTATTTGTGAAAAGGCAGTGAGATGAAGGAAATCAGCAAGAAAATAATTGATTTAGTTGAACAATCAAGAGAACAAATTGCTAAAATTGCAAACTCGACAATGGTTCACACCTATTTCTACATTGGTGCACTACTAATTGAAGAGTTGCAAATGGGCAAGCAAAGAGCAGACTATGGGACAAAGCTTCTACAGTTGGTTTCATCTGATTTAACAGCAAAATTTGGCAAAGGTTTTTCTGTTCAGAATCTCGAAAGGATGAGGAACTTCTATTTGATTTACTCAAATTCCTCAAATGAGTTGAGGAATTCTGAAGTATTTGAAAAATCCTCAATCAGTTTGAGGATTTCATCTGAAGTGAATTCCGCTGTTAAATTATTGCCTATTAGCTGGTCACATTATTTATTTCTGATGAACATAGACAATGAAAATGAACGCCAATTTTATGAGATTGAATCTTACTTAAACAGATGGAAATTAAAAGAATTACAGAGACAATTTAACTCAGGATTGTTTGAGCGTCTGGCGTTGAGTAGAGATAGAGATAAAGTGATTGAATTATCGAGAAAAGGATTCGTAGTTGAGAAATCAGCTGATATTATCAAAGACCCTTTAGTATTAGAATTCTTAGGTTTGGAGGATAAACCAGTATATTCTGAAACTGATTTGGAAACTGCAATTATAAACCAAATAGAAAATTTTATGCTCGAATTAGGCAAAGGCTTCTTCTTTGGTGGCAGACAGGTCAGAATTACATTCGATGAAGAGCATTTTCGCGTAGATTTAGTATTTTATAACCGTTTGCTTAAATGTTTTGTATTGATTGACCTGAAAATTGGTAAATTAACTCATCAAGACTTAGGACAAATGCAAATGTATGTGAACTATTTTGATAGATATGAAAAATTGGAGAATGAAAACCCGACTATTGGTATTATTATTTGTAAAAACAGGAATCAATCACTAGTCGAAATCACTCTACCGGAAAATAATCAACAGATTTTTGCTACAAAATATAGCACAGTAATTCCTCCTAAAGAAGCATTTATAAAGCTATTGACGCAATATAATGAATAAATCAAATTGATACCGACATTAACTCAAATTTTTCGGATTTGAAAATAATTTTCGAGAGAGAATTTGAATTGTAAGAAACGATTTTACAAACATACAGCGATAAATTATCAATTATGGAACAAGTTGTTCCACAAAGCTAACGATTTGATATAACCGACACGTTTTACAAAGACTATCCACCACCCCCCACACTCTACTTTTCCCTACTTCGTCCCTAATTTTTTCATTTTGGAAGGGAGAATGATATGAAATTAGGAGCATTTTCGATTAGCCTAAGTGTCAAGGATATTCGGGCATCGCAAGAGTTTTACCATAAGCTTGGCTTTGTTGATTTTGGCGGAGATATTGAGCAAAATTGGTTGATTTTGAAAAATGGAAACGCAATCATTGGGCTGTTCCAAGGGATGTTTGAGAATAACATCATTACTTTCAATCCCGGTTGGGACGAAAACGCGAAAACTTTAGAATCATTCGACGATGTTCGCCAAATTCAGAAGCATCTCAAAAGCCATGGCATCAAATTGGAATCAGAAGCCGACGAGAGCACAACGGGACCCGCAAGCTTAGTATTGCTTGACCCCGACGGAAATGCGATTCTGCTTGACCAACACGTATAAACGAGCATATCGCTTTTACTACAAGTTTAGAATTAAAATTTGGGTGCTAAAATATCAAAATATGATAATATTACTATTGTTGCGTCATGAATAATTTATCATTTTTGAAGGGATATTAAGTGAAAAATACAGCACTCATTACAGGCGCCTCAAGTGGAATTGGCTTAGAGTTAGCACGTATTCATGCTTCCAAGGGCGATAATTTGGTCATTGTGGCTCGCAACAAGCAGAAGCTTGACGAGTTAAAATCCGAATTAGAAAGCAAATACGGTGTTTCTGTACTGACCATCGGGATTGATTTGTCAGTTCCGGATGCTCCGAAAGAGGTTTATGCCATTACTAAGGCGGCAAGAATTCGAATTGATTATCTAATCAATAATGCAGGATTTGGAAATTTTAGTTTATATGCAGATTCGGATTGGGAAATTAACAAAAACATGATTCACGTCAACATTTTGGCTGTTTCACAATTCATAAGATTGTATCTACCCGAAATGATTGAACGAAAAAATGGTAAAATACTTAATTTGGCATCGTCTGCAGCTTTTATGCCGGGTCCCTTACTATCAGTATATTATGCGACAAAGGCATATGTGCTTAGCCTATCCCAAGGAGTTAACTCCGAAATTAGCAAAAGTGGCGTTACAATGACTGCGCTTTGCCCGGGACCAACGGATACAGGTTTTGCAGTAGCAGCAGATGCTGTTGATTCAAGGGTTTTCAAGAAGATTAAGATGGCAACACCGCGCTCGGTTGCTGAGTATGGCTACCATGCAATGATGAAAGGGAAACCAGTGGCATTAGATAATCCTATGGTAAAGACTGCGGTATTCATCTTCAGATTCATTCCGCGCTCATGGATACCTATTTTGGTGCGTTGGGGCTTCAGCAAAGTGAATTGATTGAACTTCTATATTATAAAATAAAAACCCACATGTTTATTACTTACATATGGGTTTTTCTGAGAACTTATAATGCTATCTTTTACAAGTGTTCATTCCCAAAATTGCGTAAAGCCCGCAAAATTTGAAAGTAGCAGTTAGTGCTAAAACTGCTGCCGCTACTAAAAAGATTATTCCTAATGTACCCTCAACAACTCCTAAAAAATACAAAATTGCTAAAATGATAGCGAGACCAAATCTGATGATTCTATCTACATTTCCTACGTTGATTTTCATAATGCCCTCCAAAATATGAATATTTATTATCAGCATACATTGCCAATTGTTCATATAGACGTCTTATTACATATTATCTTACAAACATATTTTCAAGTATTCGTTATTTTTTGATTACACTTGAACTAATGTTCATTCGTTTATTAGTTAGATATATTTGGAGAAAATGAAATGGATAATTTAAGGAATTTGAGTGTAGAGCAACTCGTAAAGATAGCAGATGTGCTAAAGACAATCGCACATCCTGTAAGGCTCGATATTATCAAATTGCTCGAAAAGCATGACAAACTTTGCGTGAACGACATCGTGGAGCATACTAAAATTGAGCAATCGCTGCTGTCGCACCATCTGACAAAGATGAAGGACCGTGGCATACTGAGTTCCAAACGCGATGGCAAGCACATTTTCTATTCCATTTCCATGACAAATATCCCAAATATTTTTGATTGTATGGAACGTTGTAAAATTTAATGGTGGATAGATGCCTTATAAAAATCTGAATTTTGAAGAATTTACGAATTTATCAAAATCATTGCCGGAAGCTCAAATCATTGATTGCCGGACTTATGGAGAACTCAATTTCCGTAGCTTGCAATACGACATTCACCTCGATGTGACTAATCCGGGATTTTTGAACCAAGTGAAAGAGCTTGACAAGAGCAAGCCTTATTTTGTATATTGTGCCAGTGGTAGCCGTAGCTCAATGTTATGCAGCTACCTCGAACGCCAAGGTTTCGGCAATTTGTATAATCTCGCAACGGGTGTTATGTAGGGACAGCAACAGCGTTTTGTCTAAATCATAGCCCACGGTTTTAACCGTGGGACAACAAAGAAACCTCGCCCCGACGAAAGACAATCCCCCCCCCCACCTGCCCCGCTCTCGTGGCGGGGCTGACGTGGGTGGGGCGATATGGTGATGGGTGGAAAATGATTTATAACTATTTGTCGTTAATTTTGTTCTTACGCTTACGCATCTCGTTTCGTAAGGAATCAATTCGAGATATGTCATCTCTCGTCCAGTCAATATTTTTTCTTAAATAATTAATATAGTTATCAATTTTGCCCCTATATATGTGAAAATCAAATTTATAGTTTTTCAAAATATATTCATATACTTCATCAAAATCGTCATCAATACAATCGAAATATCTATCATTTTCTAATTCGATAGTTTCATTAAAGCAAATTGTAATGAAATAATGAATTTCAGCATCGGTTAAAATATGTAGTCCAATATATCTACTATTCTCCCAATTTCCTATATTACGTCCAATATAGATTATATATCTTTCTATTGATTTAAGTGTTTCATATAAATTTGTTGTTGAAACATGGACTTCTAAAATTTGATTACTTCGCTTTAAACCTTTAGAGGCAATTTCAAGGCTATCTTCACTATCTGGATTACCCCAATATTCGCATGGGCTTTTAAAATTTATCGGTTTAAAAAACGCTTCAGAATTATTCTGCTGACATATTGCAGCATTTATACAAAGTATTGTCATTGATATTATAAACAATCTCATAAATTACCTCTTATAAATTTTAAATTGAAATCCTGTTCTTTGGTTGAAATAATAGTTAGGATTTAAATCATAATTACCATAGCCATTGTAACCTTTTTCCTTCTCATATAAGTGCATCATCATGTTATATTGGTACATTTGAAAAACAGGAGTTGTAGGTTTAATGAATTGACGTTCCTGAGATGTTATAACACCTATGATCATGTAACTTTTATCAGCGGGAAATTTCCACGATTTTTTGTTACTATTATTATATAAGGCTTGAAATGCTCCCCAATCGTTTATAGAAAATTGATTTACTTTTTTTGGAAAATGCTTTGTATGAGTATGATTAAAACCAAGAAAACTTTCTCCGTCAGGGACATCAAATGGTGGTTTGTCACTTGATTGTGAAAAAGACATCCAGGTGTCAGGATCATCATATGGCGCAGATGTAATATACCTTGCCCATAAATCGCCATTTTTGCTAAGTGTTAAGAAATAGCCCCATTCTCTTTTTTCTTTCTTAGTTTTTTCTCTCAATTCCTCATCTAAATCCTTCGTTAAATTTTCAAAGGAGTCCATGTCACTATCTTTTAATTTTCCTAGGTTTCTATCAGGAATTCTGTCTCTTTTTTCACCATTGTCCCCACTTCCATCATCACCAGTTCTGCCATCAGTACCTCCACCGCCACCGCCGGGACCACCCATGCTATTGTGATACCATTCAAGTGCCTCAGAATAACTACCCGGCAATCCGAATAAAAATTTTCCCATCATTGTTCCGAAAAAAGCTACTTTTAAATTCTCTAATCTACATGCTTCATATGCAGCAGCAATTCTTCCTTCCGGGTCAGGGTCAAACCACATCAACCTGTCCTGGTCTTTCTCATTCTCAGGGATTAGACCCGAAGGGTCTTTCCAAACAAGTGGGGAATTGAAGGAATAATGATAGGGTGTGTGGCGGGGCATTGCCTCGAACAGTGGGTCAACACTCAGGAAACGCCCGAACTCTGCCGAATACATTCGCATACCCATTGCAAAGCAACTCGATTCGCCGTCGTACTCCGCCGTCGCAAATCCGTGTTTTGTCGGTTCGCCGCCACCTTCCAACTCTCCGAAGGGCTTGTAGTCAAAGCTTTTGATGTCCTTCAAACCGACATTATCCCAAATCACAATACTCCGCACAGAGCCGAGATTGTCGGTGATATGTACCTCCTTCGTCGTGCCGTCCGCTTGGAACTGCAATTCACCCCCGGCAGCATAATATTTGAAAGGTGAAATATATACCCGTCGCCCGGCATCAGTCTTGTTTTCATTCGGCTCTGTCGTTGTCGCCGTTTGCAATCCCTTGTAAAGCACGTAAAGTTCGCCCGCAACGCCCGAGAGCGAGTATTCCCACAAGTGAGCGTAATCATCTCCGTTGTCGTCCGTGCCGTCTCCATGTGGGGAGATAAGCAATCGCTTTTGTTCACGAGTATCAAAAGCACCCTTGCGATACTGCCAGAGCCACTTTTGTGGGTCATAGCTTGGTAGATTCTGACCTGTGTATTCAACATCTAAATATTGATCGGCAATGTTGTGTTTAGTGAATCGCTTAGGCACAGTCGAGTTGGCATATTCCCATTCTTCATGGTTAGTCATTAACTGACCGTCAAATTTTTTGATTTCAGTGACTGCACCGAAGGTGTTGTATGTGAATACAGTTTTATCAGTTCCCTTAGTTACTTCATGTAGCCTGTTCTGGTCTTGGAAGTAAGTGTATGCGTAAGTATCCGTACCGACCACTACAGAGGTTCGATTTCCGAGTCTATCATAATTATATGTTTCAATCGGGTCTGCCACACTATTTTTCCATACAGTCAATCTATTCAAATTGTCATACGTATATTGATAGCTTTTAGTTGATTGCCCATTTTGGGTGGAGGTTTGATTTGTGATATTCCCACTTTCATTTCTCTGCAATTGTTGTGCAAAAATAATATCAGATAAACCCTTTTTGGCAACTATGTCTGTAACCCAGTTTCTTTCATCGTAAACAAACAATTTTATCAAATCAGCACCGGGATATTTTACAGTGTCTATGTTATTTCGTTTGTCGTAACTATAAACAATTTCAGGATTTTCAGATTGAGGTTTAGGTAGAGGAGTTGGAAATACCACATCCTCATATTTCACAGAATCAATATTTGGACCAGAAGCTACAAATCCTGAGCCCGGAGGTCCAACTTTAGAATATACTTTCCAAGTTCTGCCATTATCATCGTAAACATACCAAGTAGTGAATTGTCTAATAGCATCTACAACATTAACAGAATTCACTTTATTCATAGAATTATAAGTATAATGAATGACATCAAAACCAATATTTTCAGTCCATCTAATAATCGCTTCGACTCTGCCACGAGCGTCATAACTAAAGAAGACATAGTGAAACGGCTCGGAAGCTTCATCTCTATAAGCCACAGCTGCTTTACGTCCTTTCAGATTATTTAAAACTCCTTTTGGAGCTAATCTGTTGATAGCTTCATGACTCGGCATATTTTCCCAAATATGACCAACTTTTGTTGGTAATTCTTCATGATGAACCACCACTTTCACAAATTCGGGAAATTGTGAAATATCTTCAAAATTTGATGTACTAGCGGTTTCAGGCATACCTATCAAGCTGTAATAGTTTGCACTATGCATAAAATATTTCCCGGAAATACCTTCAAAAAGATCCGTCATTGAAGGTGAAGCAAGATTTGCTAAATAGTTATCTTGTCTAATCTTGTTATATGCGAAGAATGCCAGATTATTAGTATCAGGCAATATACTATTGACATTACCACCATTCTTTTGCCATATTGTTGGGTTCGATGTGTATAAGAAGTTTCCATGATTAGGAATATTCAAATTATCGGGGGTCAATCCTTGAAAATTCAATTCTGGAATTTTAGCTTCACCAACGATGACACTTCTACCCAAATCATCATATTGATAGAAACTAAATTTATCATCGACCGATTGTTCATCATTTTGACTGAATCTTAAATTTCCTGTGATGTCATGTTTATATCGCATAGAACCTAAATCAGTCTGTACTTTTTCAATAATTCTGCCATAATCATCATGTTCATAAGTTGTTTCTTGACCATCAGGATTTATAATTTTTATAAGTCTTCCTATATCATCATAGACGTAGTCCGTTGTTATTTCTTCATCATCTAAATCAACAACAATTCGTCTCATTCTACCCAAGGCATCACTATACTTGGCTGTACGTACGCCTAATTCGTTAGTTGAAATAGCAACAAAACAAACACCAAAATAGTCTTCATCACTTATTCCGAGTATGTCATATGGAGAACCAAAATCATAAGAATAATTGATTGTACTGTTATCTGCAAAAGTTACTTTTTTTAAAGCTCCATCTTCATATAATTCACTAACGGTTTTATTTCCAAGTTGGTCATAATTTTCTTGCTGTAAATATCCTGTTTTACTTCTTATAGAATCTATCCTTTGGAAAGCTATGGGTGAACCAATAGGGAATTTTTGAGAAATGTATCCGTTAGTATAGTAATGACTTGATGTTGCTGTATATCTACCGGCTAATTCATTATAGGTTTTTTCGAAATTGTCATTGTAAGTATTTGGATACCTTTTATTAGGAAAGTCATAAGTACTAATGACTTTATCATCTACTTTACTAAACGCATGGAATACCCTTCCTTTTTCATCATAAATATATTTGAAAGTGTAATCATCTTCATCATTTGTAGATTTGTCATATTCAACTTCCAAACATGGAGAATAATCTGAACCATCAAGATTGGGAAAGCGAATATCGCCACCATTGCGGTTATTTGAAGTTATTGTAATAGTGATAGGAGTATTTGCATCAATGAAAAGGCTCTTAATAGAAGTTAGGTCAATGTAAACTACCGGGAAAATATATTGACTTGGTTCTTCATCACACGCATTATCTAAAACGCTAATTGGATGACAACCAGCAATAATATTAGTTTCGTATATTGATTCTCCTACATTTACATTAATACTAACGCATTCATTCCTATAATCTCTTAGCATTAATTTTAAGTTGACGGATTCAATATCGTAATCTTGATGGAATGAATCGTATTGACTTGGTTCGTAAACAAGTTGTAAAGATTTCTCAGAAACTTTATAGTTTTGCTGAAAAGTCAAACTATCAGATGTTGTAACGGACATTAGTTTTGTCGTATTGCCTATATGAAGGTTTTTGAATGTTTCGGTTATAACTGGTTGGGTGGAGTATTGTTGATAACCACCTGAAGCTCCTATATGAGTTGTGACGTGAGTAATTTTTTCAGTTAGATAGGATTTCGTTATAGGTACACAATCAATTTCCCTAAGAGTATGTGGCTCTCCTTGCTTAGAATTAGAGGGGAAATCGTAAGGGTGACGTTCTAATATTTTCCTTCCAACATTATCGAACAAAGTTTGGAAATACCACCCATTGTGGTCAATAACTCCGGTTATTTGACCATAGTTATTCTTATCGTAAACGGTTCTGAGAGTATCAGTGACAAGTTCAATTTCGTTATCAATAATCTTGTATTTACGTAAATAGTTCTCGGTTGCTATTGGTGCTTCAAATTGATAATACTGTTGTGTCAAAGATTTGTAATCAACATTTTGATTGTTCTTCATTATCTTGCCCAGAAATGGAGTTTGGTCGCTTATATTAGGTAAATCGTTATATCTGTAAATTGTTCTTGACTTTTTATCAAAAATTCCCTTTACTTCATTCAACATATTTCGTTCCCAGCCACCTTCGTAAGCATATTCTTTGCTGAGAATGTAATTGCCATTTTTAACTTTATGATACGATTCTTTAATTGAGCCTCGTCTATATTCAGGTTCTGTTGGACCTTCTTCAAAATCTTCATGATAGACATTTTTTACAGCAGAAATGATTACATCGTTTTTGTCAAAATTGATTACTTCCGTTTGCAAACCAATAATATGCGGCACATTAATAGTCTTTTCTACATAAGAAGTCGGCATCGTGATATTCGCATAAGACAACCCAAAATGGAAATTTTTCATTGTGTTGAAATCACTTGTCGTTTTATCATAATTTGCTTCATAACGGTATATGTCAACATCATAGAGAAAATTTAGATTCAGGTAATTGATTTCGGTCTTCACCAATAGATCTGCATTGTCAAAACCATTGTCATATTCAGCATCGGGTCTGTAATCTCGAATAATTTTCTTATAAACTGCCCAATCATATGCTTGTTCAACTTTTAGGTCTAGAGAATGTGTACCTTTACCATCCATGGTAGCTAAATCACCATCAAAATTCCCCATTTCTTCAAATTCATATTCGTATGTCGTTTGTCTAAGTGTAAATTCAGGCGAAGAACCCTTTTGTATTTTGGTTTCTTCTCGAATTGGATACCAATAGCAACGTCTCCATACTCTTATTAAACCTTCGCCAATTTCGTTTTTATATAGCGTTTTTGTAGTAACAATTTCATCACCAGAAATTGTTTTAACCATAAATGGTTGAGTAAAGTGTAAGGGAGGAGAAAAATAATCCTGTTGTATGTTCTTTCGAATTGGATTTATTGTATCCTGACTGAAGTAAAAATGTGTTTCAGTTGTTTCCCCAGAATTAAGATTTATTTGAGTAATTTCTGATTTCCTAAATATATTGACATCATTTCCAAATAAATCAACACTAGTCGAAGGGCTTGAAATATTGTAAGATTTATAAAATCGCCCCCCATAAGTATTTTCATATACTTCATTAACAACGTTGAACTGGTCCGGGTCAAGACCACCCTCGCTATCAAAAGAATACTTTTTAGCTGCGATTCCTTCGTCTTCTTTATAAACGAATTTGATATTCTTTGTCGCAAGGGTATCTGGTGTGCCTGAAGTATTAGTTGGTTCTATAAATATCTGCTTCAAGCGATAATTGTATAATCGCAGATTAGTTTCACCTAGATTATACCCATTAGGTATATCTGTTAATTTGTAAAATTTGTTTTCATAATCAAATTGAATTCTTCTTTTTTCGGGGTCTAAAATTTCTGTTACATAATAATTACCTCTTGCAAGATCTTCATCATCAAAAATACCACCGTACACACGTTCTAATTCCAAACCTAAACTATTCCTTATTTCGTATGTATTAAAACCATAATTATTCTTTTTGGCATCCATGGAACCCTTTTGAATATTTCCAAGTGCTTTCATATTAATAAACCAATCAGTATCAGAATAATTCTCCCATGGTAAATGATGTGTCATATTTCGTTGTTCAATTGCTAAAGTATAATCTTTTCCAAATGAAGAAATTATAATTTCGGAATTTGAATAACTGATTAAGTGATTTGCAAATTCTATTACATTAGCTCTCCCTCTCAATATTTCAAACGGTGCATCATTGGATTGGTTATGGTTATCCCGCTTGAAAGTTGTCAAATTCCTTTGTGATGAATTCAGTTCCTCAAGATAGAATATTGTTGCTTTAGGAATTTTGCCACAGTTCTCAATACATTCTACTTCCTCACCTAAGAAGTCTTTTGTGCCCTTCCTTTGAGAATCTTCTCTTAAGCCAAAAGGGGCAACATATTCTCTAAAAACATATTCAAGACCATCCCCAGGGTAATACTTTACGATTCTTGGTTTTTGTGGTAGGTTACCTTCGCCTAATATATATTGATTTCTAATATACTCTGGCCAATACTTACTATCATCATATTCAACAATAGCAAATCCATTTGTATTTACAGAATTGTCATAATAAAGTCCAGTATAAGTTGCAACATCATTTGCTCCCTTATTAAAAGAAGCGTTTCTTAACTCAAGAAGACTACCATCTTCCCTTAAAATCTTAATAAAGTCCTGAAAATGTATATTGTCGGGAGTTTCCACATTATTACAAACATTATATCCTTCTAAAATCCAAAGTAATTGTGATTCGTTTGGTAGATATATATTTTGATTCTGATTTACAATATCCCATTCATGTCTGCATGGTTCGTCTACGGCTACTGAAATACAACGACCAATATCATTAAAATCGTTACCGTTAAAACCTATAATACTCATTCCTTTATAATATGAATGGAATCTGTTTGTTTTATATAAGGCTTGAATTACAAATCCGTTGACGCTTATAACCCAAGTTGGTGTTGATTTCGTAAGTTTTATCCACCCGTCGTTACCTACAGAATCTATTATGTGCCTTAAATAAGCCACATAAGTAGCATTACTAACATAATTGACATCTACTTTTATTGGATAACCATCAATTGTAGTATTAGATATTGGATAGGTATATGACATAAAGCCATTGATTGGTGACACATCGTAACTTCCATCATTCACTTGTGATAATTGAGCAAATAAGGTATGATTATACAAAATACCAAATGTAAAACTACAAAGCATTATTAGTATGTTTTTCATGTTTGCACCTTATTTACTAATGATAAATTTTTGACTGTAAATAGTGATACCTTCTTGTTCTACCATCAAGAGATATACACCGGTTGCAATATTGTTAGGTTGAATTGAGTACTGTTGATTATCCGAATCAACATTAATCATTTGTGTATGAACAGTCAAACCGCTTAGATTAACAATCCTTAATAAGTACTTCCCTTTATCTAAACCTGTAAGTAGAAGATTGATGTTGTTATCAGTAGGAATAGGAAATAATTTTGCTGAAATATGAAATTTATGTTCGCAATTGACACAAGCATGTTTCCCGGGTGGCGGAGGTAACAATTCATCGTAAAGCTTGGGCATTTCATAAAATGAACGATGACTTTCTCCTCTCAATGTACATTTTACGAAGTCTTGACCATGCGTTAAATGTCTTGCTTTGAACGGAAAAATTTGTTGCTGTGCAATATAAGTTAAATTAATTTCAGGTATTGTATCTAATCCACATTGTCCAAAAATAAGTATTGTTACGGCTGTATCTTTATAAGTATTCGTATCAATTGGTATCTTACCTGAAATTATAAAAATCATATCAATGATTGTGTCTTGGTTAAATTTGCTAACCATATAGTTTATCCTCAATTTCTCCCAATTTGGATAAATGAATCTAGTTGTATCAACTTTTGGATAAAGCAAGGGGTCAATATGAATCGTTGAATCCTCCCCCCAAATTATCATTGATGGGAAGAATTTAATAGGGTTATTCCCAAAACCTATAAGAGTATCCTGACTCATATCGTCATTATAATCTTCTACATCCAAGATTACTTTGTAGTTATACAAACTATCATTTGCTTTGGAGTCTATCGTGATGAAGAATAAGCAAATGCAAATTAGTAGTTGAAAATTTTTACTCATACAAAACCTCAAAATTTATGATAATGAAAAAGTTTTCCTCTTTGATTTTAATCATATTTCAATTATAAAGTCATTTATCAAAATATATCTTAAGCACTTTTACTGCTTCATCATTGTAATAATATCGTCTATGAAATCGGTCATAATGTTTATTTTCAATCAGAATAGGGGGGTATTCGTACTCTACTTTTTTGTAAGTTTTCTTTGCCCCACGCCTTAGTTGTTCCAGTCTCTCATTTGACACTCCAAACATTTCCGATAGTTCTTCAATCGAATACATAGGTTTGTATAAAGCACCGTTTACGATTTGCTCCCGGTCTATCGCGCCGCTTTTTAGGTCATATCGAGCAATTTTGTCTTTATCTGCAATCAGTTCAACATACAATTGCTTGTTTGAACGTTTAGAGCGTTTGATTTGCAAATAATCGAGCAAAGCATTATAATAATCATATTCATATGCCTTGTCATATTCCTTAACACCCTTTGCATTGACTACTCTTACAGCAAACAAATTCCTTTCCTACGTATCGTGATTTTGTCAAATATACTCATATTATTAATATAATTATATACAGTAATATCATTTAATCATATTTTTATATTATTTGTTGATACTTTTGTGATAAATTGTACTTTGAATATATTAAATTGCATTGTTTCAATATTGCTTTTTGTTATTTCTTTAGGACTGAATCATGATTAATAGACTTTTGAACTTTATAGAAGCGAATTATACAGACTTCAACACTTATGCTGTGAAGTCCGGAATTCCTTTGTCTGACCTGAAATCTTGGTTTGATGGTGCTACCGAGCCAACATTGCAAGATTTGGTTAAAATCTACAATACAGGCTGTTCACTCGATTGGCTGTTAAGTGGTGAAAATGGAATGTACGCTTTCAACAAAGCAGGATTAACCATTTACAAAAATATTACCGAGCAGGATAATGGTTATTACCGAGCAGACTTTAATTAAAATCATTGTTGGTAAACGTGCAGAAGTGGTCAGCAACTTGCTGACGCAATATGCTGAATATGGCAATATGACGGCGAACGAGAGCACGCTCACATTCGCCTACATAGGGGATGAAATAAGACAAAAAATAGATGAAATCATTGATTTATACAACTTGTTAGGTCATCTAAAGAGCTTTACCGCTTACATGAACAATCGTTTGATGTATAACTTGGATTTCGTTAATTTGAAGAAGATATTCGAATGTCACCATTCAAGACCATGTAAAAGACAAAGCTTCGGATGTCAATATCTCGATAGTGTTAAGCTCTATCAAAGCTCTCCGAACGGTCCGTTTTGGTTTGAATACGGACATCTGGAAAGTGCCGATGTATGGATTATTGATAAATCGCAAATCATGAAAGTATTGGAAAAAGAAATAAAGCAAAATCTGATATACTTTTGCCCTCAGTTCTCATTAGAACACATCAAATCGGTAATTGCGAAGCTCCCTGACAAACTTACGTTAAGCAAGTATCCTGAATTGGAGCTTTACCAACGTGACCGTGTAGCGGTGACAGGCGAACCCACAAAGTGGGAGCTACGATTCAAAAGCAATAAAGAAGAAATACTGCAGATGATGGATGTTTTAGAGCAAAAAATTATGCTACTGCAATTTATAGATAGGTTAAACTGACATGTCACGTCCAAGAACTAAAACAAGTGACCGTTGGTATTTGCGGAAGGGTCATATATATTATAACTTTGGTTGCTGTTACCGTCGCAATGACCGAGTACACTTAGATATTGTCAAATCTGCTTTGAATCCAACTCGATTACGCTTTAGTTTGGGAATTCCTTGGGCTACCGGCAATAAGGAGTTTGCATTAGCTGAACTTGAAAAAGCAATACATACCCATTTTACAGTCAAAACAGTTACCGGACCGAACGACGGTTCAACTGAACCTGTGATGTTAAGCGACTTGGTAGATAGATATTACAAGCTTTTTTATAGCGAATTTCCGAAAGTTACCAAATACTTGACCGATAGAACTCTCAAATACTTCTTTTCCGATTCTGATTTCTATTTAGATGATATTGATGCAATCCGGAATCATATTGAGAATAAATTAGCAGATATAAAACGGCAATATCATCCCAATTACATTCGCAAACTAACAAGCAATTTATCAAGAATATTCAAATATGCTCATAGTCGTGGGATGGTGAAATATAATCCGGTGATGTTGGATAGCATCCCTGAAGTTGTCAAATCCAAAAAGATTAGTTACACGACTGAGCAAGTTTTAGCGATAATAGATTATTTCAAGGCAAAGCAGAAGTATGACATGTATTATTTGGTTCGCTATCACGCTGTTACAGGGGTAAGACTGATAGAATCCCTTCGTTTCTTTAATAAAGATATAAATAACGACATTATTACAATCCATGGCAAAGGTACTGCCAATATGAAAATAATGTCAAGAGAATTCCCTATGTCAATTTTTCCAGAGCTATTTGACATCGTAGAGGGCATTAGAGATACCTGCATGGATAAAACGACGGGAAAGATGTTTCCATGGATTGCGAGCGTACATCCGCATGAACATTTGAAAACTGCCAAAAAAGTATTAGGTATTGAGGTGGAAAAGGGATTTCACCCGATTCGAGCGTGGCGAGAGAATCATCTAATCAAAGAGGTTGGGATAGCTCCGCATATCGTAGCTGAATTGTTGGGACATACTCAAATTGTTCAGCGTGAACATTACGTAACGGCATTAGGCGGAAAAGTGATTGAAAAACTTGTCAATAAATGACAAATTTATCCAAAATAGCACACATATTAGACACGTTTATTTTGCATAAAAAAGGAAAACCCTGATATAATCAGGGTTTCAAGTCGCAAAAAAATATTTTTGGTGATCCCAAGGGGATTCGAACCCCTACTGCCAGCGTGAAAGGCTGGTGACCTAACCGTTAGTCGATGGGACCGTCGGAATCACAAAGAATTCAAAAGTAACACTTTTTTTTGAAATGGCAAAATCTTTTTTAAACGAAAGTTCAAAATTTGTTAAAATTGGCGGAGTACCCGTAAATCGTTTTCGTAGAGAAGCCTGATGTCATCAATGCCTGTACGAAGCAAAGTCACACGCTCGATTCCAAATCCGAAAGCGTATCCACTATAAATTTCGGGGTCAATACCTCCGGCACGTAGCACGTTTGGATGCACCATTCCGCAACCGGCGATTTCAAGCCAGCCTGAATGTTTGCAAATTCGGCACCCGGTTCCGCCACACAGATAGCAGCTTATGTCAACTTCTGCGGAGGGCTCGGTGAATGGGAAGTACGAGGGACGGAATCTGAATTTTGATTTTTCTCCATACATGCGCTTTGCAAATGCCATGATTGTGGCTTTGAGCTCGGCTAAGGAAACGTTTTTATCTATATAAAGTCCTTCCACTTGATGAAATTCGGCAAGTGAGCGGGAGTTGATAGATTCGTTCCTATAAACGCGTCCGGGCATGATCGAGCGAATTGGTGGCTGTTGGGATTGCATCACACGGATTTGCACAGGCGAAGTATGGGTTCTGAGCAATAGCTCCCTATCTGATTTGACAAAAAAGGTATCTTGCATATCGCGTGCAGGATGGTCCGGAGCGAAGTTTAGTGCGTCAAAGTTATGGTAGCCGTCTTCGATGTCGGGTCCTTCTGCAACGGTGAAACCCATTGACCTGAAAATTTCGGTGATGTCCTCCAAAGTCTGTAAAACGGGATGGAAAGTGCCGTTGAAGTTGCGTCGTCCGGGCAAAGTCATATCTATGTCAACTTTAGTTTCGGTCGCTGTTGCGAATTTTTCTTGCAATACCTTAAATTCACGTTCTGCAAATTGGCGGCATTCGTTAAGTTCTTTACCGATAATTGGCTTAATGTCAGGAGCGGCTGTTTTCATTTTCTCGAAATAAGCTTGTATTTCGCCTTTTTTCACAAGGTATTTCATACGGAAGTTATCGAGCAATTCTTTGCTTGTAATTTCGCCGATTTCGGTGGCAATTTGGTTTCGCAAGTTTCTTATTTCGTCAATCATTTTTAGAAATTTATTAGTAAAAAATATACAATATAACAAAAAGGTGCAATAAGTTCAAATTAAAGTTGGGAAACACCCTGGTTGAGCAATTCGGCTTTTTCGGCTACTTTCAGATTTGAGATAATGACGTCCAAGTCGCCACTCATAATCGAATGCAGCGAATAATTTTTGGCATCGCCTTCCAAACGGTGGTCTGTCACCCGATTTTGTGGATAATTATATGTACGAATTTTCTCTGAACGGTCGCCTGATTTGACCATCATTTTTCGTGATGATGACATTTCAGCTTGTTGCTTGGAGAGTTCAAGTTCGTAGATTCGTGAACGTAGCACTTTCATTGCTCTTTCGCGATTCTTCAGCTGTGAACGTTCTTCTTGGCATTGGACTACAATTCCTGTGGGATTGTGCACCAATCTAACGGCTGTTTCGACTTTGTTCACATTTTGCCCACCTTTGCCACCTGCACGGAAGATGTCTATACGTAAGTCTTCTTCACGAATTTCAACATCAATTTCTTCTGCTTCCGGAAGTATAGCTACTGTCGCAGCCGAAGTATGAACTCGTCCGCTTGCTTCGGTTTCGGGTACTCGTTGGACTCGATGTACACCACTTTCAAACTTTAATGTGCCAAAAACATCGTCACCGGACATTGAAAAGATAATTTCCTTAAATCCGCCTTTTTCACTTTCGTTGAAATCAATTACTTCGAGTTTGAAGCCAACTTTATCAGCGTAATATTGGTACATTTTGAACAAATCACCCACAAAAATTCCCGCTTCATCTCCACCCGTGCCGGCTCTCATTTCTACAATACAATTTTTCAAATCGTTCGGGTCTTTGGGAATAAGCAAAAACCTAAGTTCTTCGTCAAGTTTTTCAATTTCTGTGGTAAGCATCTCGATTTCCTCGTAAGCCATTTCGCGAATTTCTGGGTCTAACGCTTTTTCTTGAGTCAATTCCTTGTTGGATTGTAATTCGTCACTCATCTTGATATAACGCAAACCAATATCTGCCAGAACTTTGAGCTGCTTACGTTCGCGAGAAATTTGCTTGTAGCGATTGACATCATTCATAATGTCAGGGCTGTTCAAGCTTTCCTCAATTTTTTCAAATCTTTCAATTATTGATTTTATTTTTTCGTACATATTCGTCTTATCATTTATAGTATAACATACAAAAATACGAAAAATATGACGATTGAAATAAAGCACTTTAAGTTTAAGAGATGATTAATGTCCGAGATTTACTGATTATTAATTATATTTGTTGTTAAATTAAAATTAAAAAAGAGTATTATGTGTGGAATTGTAGGATATTTAGGAAAAAGTTCGGCTGCGAACATACTCATCAACGGCTTAAAAAGGATGGAATACCGAGGGTATGATTCAGCCGGAATGGCAGTGCTGAACGATGGTATCATCAAAACGACGAAGAAAAAAGGCAAGGTATCCGAGCTTGAAAGATTGGTAGATTTGAGCAAAGAAAACTCAACAATCGGCATTGCACATACTCGATGGGCAACTCATGGTTTCCCGAATGATATCAATGCGCACCCGCATTCTGACCAAGCGAACAAAATTACGATTGTGCATAATGGCATAATCGAAAATTATACTGCGATTAAGAAAAAATTGACTTTAGATGGGTATCAATTCAAATCCGAAACTGACACTGAAGTTTTGGCAGTGTTCATAGGGGCATTGTACGAGCGATTCGGAGATTTAGAATATGCGGTGAGATTTGCACTATCGGAAGTGGACGGCACTTTTGGAATGCTTGTGCTTTCTGCAGACCATCCCGATATGTTGATTGCAGCTCGTCGTGGTAGCCCTTTGCTAATTGGAATCGGCGATGACGAATTTGTAGCAGCATCTGACGCTGCAGCTGTTATCCAATACACAAAGCAAGTGATATACCTAAATGACAATGAAATTGCCATAATCACTCGTGATGGCTATCATACTAAGACCATATCGAACGAAGATACTATTTCTAAAATCGAGCAAATCGAATTCGATTTGGAGCAAATCGAAAAAGGCGGATTCGAGCATTTCATGTTAAAAGAAATTTTCGAGCAACCCGAAACAATTCAAAATGCATTTCGTGGGCGTTTGCTTGTCGATGAAGGCGATGTAAAACTTGGCGGATTGCGACAAATTCAAGAGCAACTTCGTTCGGCAGAGCGGATAATAATCACAGCTTGCGGAACTTCATGGCATGCAGGACTTGTTGGCGAGTATATGATTGAGCATTTGGCAAATATACCCGTAGAAGTCGAATATGCGTCAGAATTTCGCTATCGCAACCCGGTAATTAAGAAAAATGACATAGTTCTTGCAATTTCGCAAAGTGGCGAAACAGCAGATACGATGGCAGCAGTCCGCGAAGCAAAGCAAAAAGGTGCAACCGTTCTTGGCATTGTCAATGTTGTCGGCAGTTCAATCGCGCGCTATACATCTGCAGGTGTCTATACACATGCCGGACCGGAAATAGGAGTTGCCTCAACAAAAGCTTTCACTTCGCAACTGACAGTGTTGAGCTTGATAGCGATTATGTTCGGCAGGATGAATACATTAAGTAAATATGAAGGTATAAAAATCGCTAAGGAATTACTCAATATTCCGGATAAAATAAAAAAGATATTCGAATCAGCAGACAAGATACAGCAAATCGCTAAACAACATGCAAAAGCCAAAAACTTCCTTTACCTTGGTCGCGGATATAATTTCCCCGTAGCTCTCGAAGGTGCATTAAAATTGAAAGAAATATCATACATTCATGCCGAAGGCTATCCGGCTGCTGAAATGAAGCACGGACCAATCGCTTTGATTGATGAGAATATGCCTGTTGTATTTATAGCGACTCAAGATGAAATTTACGAAAAAATAATATCAAATATTGAGGAAGTTAAGGCTCGAAAAGGTAAAATCATTGCTATTGCTACCGAAGGTGACACAAGAATTGAATCCGTCGCCGATAACGTGATATACATACCAGAAACTTTGCCAATGCTGACGCCGATTTTGTCAGTTATTCCATTCCAATTATTAGCTTATTATACTGCATTAGAGCTGGATTGCGATATAGATAAACCCAGAAATTTAGCAAAAAGCGTTACCGTAGAGTAATAGGAGAAAATTTATGAAAATAGCGATTATAGGATTGGGATATGTGGGGCTCCCCTTAGCATGTGCTATTGATTTGAAAACGTCTCACGAAGTTGTCGGCTATGATTACCAATCAAAAAAAATCGATAAAATTCGGAACAGACAATGCCCGATTGATGATTTCCAATGTAGCGAAGATTTAAAGGTTTCTAGATTCATCGTCTCTGACCAAACAGAAATAATGACTGATTCCGATATATTCATCATTTGTGTGCCGACTCCGGTGCTAAATGATTATACTCCGGATTTGACACCATTAAAATCCGGTGTCGAAGCTATATTGCCATACATCAAAAGAGGCAGCTATGTAATGGTCGAATCTACTATAAATCCGGGCGTTTGCGATGAAATCGTTATTCCGATGATTGAAGATAACATTGATTTAAAAGCAGGTATAGATTTTGACGTTGCACATTGTCCCGAGCGTATCAATCCGGGTGACCCATATTGGAATGTTTATAATATTCCTCGTAATATTGGTTCTACTCGTCCGGAAGCAACAACTTTCTTAGCGGATTTTTACAGAAGTTTCATCTCCGGCGAAATCAACGAAATGCCGAATCTCAAAACTGTAGAAGCTACCAAAATTATCGAAAATACTTTCCGAGATATTAATATTGCATTTGTAAATGAATTGGCAAAATCTTTTGATGTATTGAATATTGATTTGATGGCTGTTATAAAAGGTGCATCCAACAAGCCCTTCGCATTTTTGCCACATTTCCCGGGTTGCGGTGTCGGCGGACATTGCATTCCTGTTGACCCTTACTATCTTATCGAAAGAGCTAAACAAAGCGGATTCGACCATAAATTACTCAAAATGGCTCGTGAAATCAATAATTCGATGCCTGAATATACAATCGAGAAGTTGACAGATGCTCTAAATATTGTCGAGCGACCAATCAAAAATACTCCAATTGCATTATTGGGATTGAGTTACAAAGCAAATGTGGGTGATTTGAGGGAATCTCCTGCTATTATTTTGAAGAATATTTTGCACGAAAAGCAAGCCGCCACATTTGTATATGACCCGTATTTCCCCGAGTATTCTAATGTTGATTCGCTCGAAATGGCTCTTGAAAATTCATATGCAGTAGTTTTGGCAACAGACCATAATTTATTCAAAGAAAAATTAACGCCTGAATTCTTATTGAAATACAACATCAGAATCGTTATAGATGGCAAAAACTGCCTTGACAAAGAAAATATTATCAAGGCAGGAATTTTGTATAAGGGTATTGGGACTTAAATCTGAAAGATTAAAGTTCTTCTCTCATCGAAGATTTGCGTTTATTTGGGTCAAGCTCAATTTTACGCAATCTGATTGATTCCGGAGTAATTTCTACTACCTCGTCATCAGCAATAAACTCTATTGATTGTTCGAGTGATAATTTGCGGGGCGGACGTAATGGAATAGTATTATCCGAACCCGACGCTCTCATATTAGATAATTTCTTCTCTTTCGTAATATTCACTTGCAAATCAGTCGTTTTGTTTCTTTCACCTATAACCATACCAACATAAACTTTGGTACCCGGTTCGATAAACAATTCGCCTCTGTCTTCCATAGCCAAACTTGCATAGCCGGTAGTTCTACCGGACCTATCAGCTACTAATGCACCTGAAACACGTTGCGGAATGGCACCAAACCATTCACCATAGCCCTCGAATAATGTATTCATTACTCCCGAACCTTTTGTATCAGTAAGGAATTGACTTCTGAAGCCGATTAGACCGCGAGAAGGAATCAAAAACTCCATATTGACGCGTCCGTGTCCGGTATTCATCAAATTTTGCATTACACCTTTACGTACAGAAAGCTTTTCGGTAATCACACCTACATGCTCTTCGCGAACGTCCAAGTAAACTCTTTCGACAGGTTCGTGTGTCTTACCGTCAACTTCTTTTGTAATTACGCTTGGTCTAGACACCATGAATTCGAAGCCTTCCCGACGCATAGTTTCAATTAAAATCGCCATTTGCAATTCTCCTCGACCTTTAACTTCGAAAGCGTCGGCACGGTCTGCAATTGGCTCTACTTCGAGCGATACATTGCGGAGCATTTCCTTTTCCAAACGGGCTTTTAGGTGCCGAGTTGTCAAGAATTTGCCTTCAGTTCCGGCAAATGGACTGTTATTGATATAAAATATCATCGAAACCGTTGGCGCATCAATAGTGATTCTCGGCAATGGTTTTGGATTTTCATTGTCTGTCAGAGTATCGCCGATACTAATCCCGTCAATACCAGCAATCGCAATAATATCGCCTGATTCGACCCTATCAACCATTTTTTTCTTCAAACCCATAAAGGTGTAAAGAGCAGAAAGTTTGAGATTGTTGCGGTTGCCATGTTCGGCACAAAGTGTGTATTGTTTATTCATCTCAAGAACGCCGTTTTCGAGCCTGCCGATAGCAATTTGCCCGACATAAGAATCATAATCAAGATTTGTAATCAAAAATTGTGGTTCGTGGTCATCAACTGACTTGGGACCGGGGATTTGTTCGACAATAGTATCGAAAAGTGGTTGCAAATCAGTACAATCGTCGCCAATTTCGTAATGAGCAATCCCATCTCTGGCAATAGTATATAAAATTTTGAATTCAATTTGTTGGTCAGAGGCATCGAGGTCAATGAACAAGTCGTAAATTTCGTTTGTCACAGCTTGAATCCTTGCATCAGAACGGTCAATCTTATTGATTACCACAATAATTGGCAATTTCTTTGCTAATGCCTTTTTGACTACGAAACGGGTTTGAGGCAAAGGACCTTCGCTGGCATCTACCAAAAGAATTGCACCATCCACCAAACTAAGACTACGTTCTACTTCGCCACCAAAATCGGCGTGACCGGGAGTATCAATAATGTTGATTTTAATGTCGTGGTACCAAATAGCAGTATTTTTTGCCATTATGGTAATGCCGCGTTCGCGTTCCAAATCCATCGAATCCATGACTCGCTCGTCTACATGCTGATTAGCACGGAATGTTCCGCTTTGGTTCAACATGCCGTCCACTAAGGTTGTCTTGCCGTGGTCAACGTGAGCAATAATTGCTATATTGCGTAAATTTTGTTTATTCATCAGAATTTTCTAACTTTTTATATTTTTGTAGTACTAATCAAGTATCAAAGTATATGGAGTGATTATATTGTAAGAATGGTAAAATTATAAGGGATGTCGAAAGTAACAAAAAAAAGACTCTGCATGTTTGCAGAGTCTTTTTTCCGAGTTGATTTTACTCGGGTCTATCGTATTTGCAACACTTGTGTAGTTTTGCATAAACGCTATCGGAAGCCTTCGCAAGCTCTGTATCGTGCCCTACTGCCGCAATACTTTCATGAATTTTCTTTAGTTCGACAATTTCGGTATCATATTCGACTGTAAGCATCTTAGTGCTTTGGTCCCAGTCAGCAGACTTGACGCCATCTATTTTTGCGGCTTTTTCGATTCTGGCTTCGCACATATCGCAGTTTCCATATACTATGAACTCTGATTTTTGCGTTTCGTCACCATTTTGTGTATGGGCAATTATACTTCCGAAAAAGAAGATTGCTACGCTTATTAAAATTGAATATATCATATTACACCTCTTATTATTAGTAAATAAATATAAAAAACAAAAAACTCTTATAACAAAAATACTTAAATGCTTATCAAATAAATTACATAATTCATTGATTTAGTTGTAAGTTTTACTGTGCTATTTCTTCCATTTCAATCTCAAACTGTTGCTCACTACACTGATACTACTTAAAGCCATGGCTGCTCCGGCTAACATAGGATTGAGCAGAAATCCGTTAATCGGATAGAGTAAACCGGCAGCAATCGGAATCCCGATTATATTATAAATAAAAGCCCAAAATAGGTTCTGCTTGATTGTGGTGACGGTATGTTTTGAGAGTTTTATAGCAATAGGTATCTTGTTCAAATCCGATGATATGATGGTCATCTTAGCCACATCCATAGCAATATCGCTGCCTTTGCCCATAGCAATACTTACATCCGCTTGAGCCAAAGCTGTGCTATCGTTAATGCCGTCACCTACCATAGCGACGATTTTGCCTTGCTCTTGTAGGCGTTTGACATATTCAGCTTTTTGTTGGGGCATAACTTCTGATTTATAATTTTTGATGCCGGTCGCATTTGCAATAGCATTCGCTGTTGATTCATTATCTCCGGTCAGCATATGAACTTCGATGCCCAAGTCTTGCAATTTTTTGATTGCATCTATTGATGTACTCTTGATTTTGTCCGCAATTGCAACTATTGCCAGAGTATTCTCCTTATCTGCAAAGAAAATCACGGTCTTAGACTCTTTGCTCAATTCTTCAGCCTTTTGTGCTAAAACTGTTTTAATTGGAATATGGTTTTCGGTAATAAATTGATGATTGCCTACAAAATAGAAATTGTCGCCCACTTTTGCTTTGACACCTTGCCCGGTAATGCTTTCAAAATCTTGAACATCTTGTAAATCAGAGTCTTGCAAGTGCTTCGAAATTGCATCGGCTAATGGGTGCTCTGATAATTTTTCTATGCTATGTAGGACAGATTGCCTGCTATTGTCGTCATTAAGCCAATGAATATCAGTAACTTCAGGTTTTCCTTCAGTAATAGTCCCTGTTTTATCTAAAACAATAGCATTGATATTTCTTGCAAGTTCGAGACTTTCCGCATCTTTAATCAGGATGCCTTGAGCCGCACCTTTGCCGACGCCAACCATAATTGCCGTAGGGGTTGCCAATCCTAATGCACATGGGCACGCAATTACAAGCACAGTTACCAAAGCTAACAAACCGTGTGTGAATCCGCTTTCTCCACCCCAAACAACCCAAGCACCAAAAGCGAGAAATGCAATAAGAATGACAATCGGCACAAAAATCCCTGCAATTTTGTCAACTAATTTTTGAACCGGGGCTTTGCTGCCTTGTGCATCTTGTACCATTTTGATTATTTGCGAAAGCATGGTTTCAGACCCAACTTTTTCAGCTTTGAATTGAAATACACCTTTTTGGTTGATTGTACCGGCGAAAACTTTATCTTTCTCCTGTTTGAGGACAGCGACAGGTTCGCCGCTGAGCATACTTTCGTCAACATAAGAGCTGCCATTCAATACAACGCCGTCAACCGCAATTTTCTCGCCCGGCTTGACTAGAATTACATCACCTTTGTTCACATTTTCAATTGGCTTTTGAACTTGATTGCCATTGCTTTCGATGATTGTTACAGTTTTGGGCTGCAAACCCATTAATTGCTTGATAGCAGTTGAAGTATTTCCCTTTGCTTTTTCTTCGAGCAATTTTCCTAATAATATGAATGCTATAATTACCGAGGCAACTTCGAAATAAACATGGCTTTCCAATCCGCGCTCAATCCAGAATTCGGCAAATAGCGTATTGAAAACACTGAATATATAAGCAACACCGGTGCTCAAAGCCACCAATGTATCCATATTTACAGAACGGTGTTTTGCTTGTTTCCATGCGTTAGTGAAGAAATTCTTTCCAAACCAAAAGATTACGGGTGTAGAAAGTATCCACATGATTTCGTTAGCATAGGGAATATTCATGAAAAACATGCCAATCACGGCAATTGGTATAGACAAGGCAATAGCCCAGATGGTTTTTCGTTTCAGAGCCTCGAATTTCATTTCTTGAATTTCTTCGACTGACTCGGAAAATTTATCATCAGATTCGACAATCAAATCATATCCGATAGATTGAACGGTTTTGCGAAGCCCATTTGTTGTGATGATATTTGGGAGATATTCGACGGCGACAGTTTGCGTAGCATAATTAACTGATGCGTCAATCACACCGTCTTGCGATTTGAGCATGCTCTCGACACTTATTGCGCATGATGCACAAGTCATATCCAGCACAGAAAATGTATGCTTAACAGTTGTTACTTCATACCCAATGTCCCGTATTGCGGTAACGGCTTTTTTTAGAACTTCACTTCCGTTACCGGTTTCAATTACAGCTCTGCGATTGTTCAATTCAACTTTATGGCTTTCAATGCCCTGCAGTTGATCCAATCCTTTGTCCACAATGAGTGCACAATGTTCGCTCTCAACTTGTTCCAATGGAATAAAAAACGATGTATTTTGTGTTGTGCCCATTTTCGTACCTTCGAAAAATGTAAATATTAAAATTGATTTCAATCTTGATACAAATTTAGCCTCATAGAGAGCTAAATATGTTACAGTTTTTGTTGAAAGATTTGTAAGATTTACACTTTGTCTAAAGGATTACGTTTAATGGTTTTAATATTTTTGAAATGGCTTGGAGTTAGCCCTGTTACTTTCTTAAATTGATTGCTCAAATATGCAACACTTGAATAATTCATTCGGAAAGCAATTTCGCTCAAGGTCAATTCATCATATACAATTAATTCTTTGACTCTTTCGATTTTTTGGGCTATGAAGTATTTTTCGATAGTTTTGCCTTCGACTTCCGAAAATAAATTGCTTATATAATTATAGTCGTGATTGAGATGACGGCTTAAATAATCAGACAAGTTGGTTTTCAAATCGTTGTCTTTGTAGTGCACCAATTCAATTACTAAGTTTTTGATTTGTTCTATCAAACGACTTTTTTTGTCGTCTATGATTTCAAAACCGAATCTACTCAGAGTTTCGCCTGCTAATTGCTTTTCGGATACCGTCAACTCTCTGTCAAAATTGACAACGCCCAATTCAACATTTAATGGCTTAATGCCGATTGTTTCAAGTTCGCTTTTGACAACCATTATGCAACGATTGCAAACCATATTTTTGACAAATAGTTTCATAAATACATGACGTTTATATACCAAATTAGATTAAAATCAGGAATTAATATAAACAAAATTAATTTGTATGAGTAATGTCCAATTCTAAGAAAATTAATTCACCAATAACTCACTACTAATAAGGCTCATATACCACTTGCAAATAGGTTATCGGATAGCTTATTCCTTCGATTCGGAAATTGAGAGTCATTTGTTCGATTTCATCATAATGTTTCACAAAGACATAGCCACCAACTTCGTATCCCGGGAATAAAGTAGTTTTTCGGAGCACTTCGGTTGCCCAAAATTCTTTCCTTTCTGCCATTGAAACTATGAGCAATTTGCTGTTTTCTCTATCTACTTTGTACATTTCCATTCTTACGGCTTGGCGCTCACTTAAGGCTTCGCTTTTGGCTTCATCATTGCCCCCGATTGCCTCAGTTACTGCTACATCAACGACTGTAGTAATTATCCCTGTCAGTATTTGTCTCCCAACAATATTTTCGTCCGCAGCTATTTGATTCGAAAAATCCATCTCGATTTTCAAGAGTCTTTCCTCGGGTGAGTCCGCCATTACTGTATCATTCGGTAGTATATCCGGTTTTTTTTCAAGGTAAGGGTCGATTTTATCAACAACGTAGAAGAAATTTGCAGGATCAACAACGGCTTTCAAGCCTGATTCGTTACTTACAGTAACGTAAAAAACATGAAAACCGTCGTAGGATTCGATATAAGCTGCTTCGAGATACAACCTATTATAATTCATCGCTACATATTCCGAGCCATACCTAAAGCTAATATTTTCTTTGTCAACAACCTGTAAACGATAAACAGGTTTTGGAGAAGCACAGCCATATACCATTACCAATATAATAATAATGGATGGCAGAATATTTTTTTTCATCAAATCACCTCTTTGTTAATGAGTAATTTATGTGAAAACAAAATCTATTCGTTACTTCCGAATTTTTATGTCGTTATTGTCCCCAAATCAATATTTCACAAATTTTTCAAATTTATCGCCAATTCTAATGAAATATAATCCAGTTGACAGATTCGATATATCAATTTTTACATTCCCCCTTGCTGAGCCAGCCAAAGGGAGGGTCATCACAATTTCGCCAAGTGAATTATAGAGATTAACACCACCCAGGCTCCTGTTATTAGATGAGGAATTATTGATAAAGTATGAACTAATCTCAATATAATCATTTGCCGGATTGGGGAATATAAATAGATTGTCCTGCGAAATTTCTTCGACGCTTGATACCGAAGTACAGAAATCAAACCTTTTACCTGAAACAAAATCTTTACCGCTAATTGAAAATATTACTGAACCATCCATTCTTTTCATGACTATAGCAGTTTCCTTAGAAACACCTTCGCCAATATAATCAGTCGGTCTGAATGAGTAACAACCATCCGGAATACAAGCATTATATATATAATTAGTTGAAGGTAACTCGTTTTGAACAATTACTGTTTTACCTTCAGAATTTAATATCTCAAATCTCTTACTCCAGCTATTGTTGTCGCCATACCATTCTATAGTAGCTATTTGAGGGTTTTCTATAATATAAAATTTAGTTTCTGCAATATTATTTTCGGGTGTTAAATCATTTTCTATGTTGTCATAATCAATAATTTCAACTTTAAGAGTATTCTCTCCTACTTTAAATTTGCTTATATCGAGTGGAACATGCTTTATATTCCTTGAAAATACTTTTCCGTCGATTGAGGAGTCTGAAACGACACCATTGAATGATGTTCTAAGAATAACATTTTGAATTGGAAGCGTTCCCCTGTTAAACAATTGAAAGTATTCGATTGCATCAAATTGAAAGATATCACAAACGAATATTGTGTCATTACTAATAGCATTAGGGATACTTATATAAATATCATATGATGGCACAAATGGCAAGGTTAAATATAAAGGGGGGACATCTTGTAAATCTGCTTCTCCTATCAAATAATCAATACCTTCGTGATTAATTGTCATTTCTAATGAACCTTTTGCACTCCCTTCTTTATAGAAATAATAACTACCTTCCTGCAAGCAATTTTCAATAAGGTACTTTTTACCTACATCAGCAGACCCATAGTTAGCAATAGTTTTCGAATCGTAATTGCTCAAAGCAAGCATCTGAATTTTTAAATTCGAGACTTGTTCCAAATCAACAGTAAATTGAATCGGACTATTACCGGAATAATTAAAGTATTGACCTTTAGAAGCATTTTGGATAGCAATATTATTATCATTAGGTTTACTTACCTCGATTTCGATATAGAATTTGCCAACATCATCAGGAAGTATATTTGGGAGTTGAATTCTTTTAGAGCCCAAAGGCGGTAAACTCTTTTCTAAAGTAATCACTTGGCTATCGGTTTTTATAATATCATCAGGGGAATTACCTATTTTAACTACTAATTCAAATGAAGTTAAATCGTTCAAACCCATATTTCTTATAAGTACTTCTCCCAAATTTGAATAACCTTCACAAGAATAAACGTTTTCAGGGATAATAATTTTAATATTTTCTATGTAATCGTCTTCAGTTGGTACATCATCAATTCCAAGCTTTGAATGAGAAATAATCCAATCATAAAAATAGGGAACACGTGTATAAACAGCAGGTTGCTTGGCGCCTCCACAAACTGCCCCCCATGAAGTGATGCCGGCGAGTACCCATGTATCGGTGTTGTCTTTGACAAATAAAGGACCACCGCTATCACCATGGCAGCTGCTTTTTCCACCTTCCTCATAACCTGTGGGCAACATATCAGCAGTTACTTCATTCACTTCATCCGCTCCATTTGTTTCTGTGAACCATTGATTTGCAGTTTCTAAAGTAATTATAGGCAAAGATGTGACTTGGAGCCAATCAGGAGCATTCCCTCTGTAAGTTGTTGTCCCCCATCCTGTAGTTGTTGCCATAATTCCGGGAGCAATCAATCCATTTTGCTCTTCCTCTGGGGTAAGTAATCGGATTGATTTTGAGCCAATTTTTGATGTGTCAATAGGATATGCAAGCCTAAGCAAAGCCACATCATTTTGAATAACATTGATATCGAAATTTTCGTGAACAATATAATCCGATATTTCAATAACTTGTCCTTGATTTGGTTGGGAGCGTCGAGTTATATGAGCAACAATTTTTTGAGTTTTATGAGCATCTGTGTCAACGCAATGTGCAGCTGTTAGTATCCAATAAGGGTCAATTATCGAACCACCACACATTTGCTCTTCTACTTTGCCATCCGCACCCACACTAAAAATTGCTATTTGCCATGGATAGTCTTCAATATCTGCATTTACTCCACCAACTATTTGTAAATCCGGCAACTCATCTTTTTTGTCATCAGCCATTATTGGGGTTATTATAATTGTTACAAGTAAGATTGCAAAAAAATGCACAAGTGAAAATTTCATACCATCTCCTAATGTTATAAAGTAAATCCTTTCAAAATAGCTGATAAATCAACTCAATTCAAAATTGAAGACTCCGAAATAAGTTCCGATTTAAAGTCTAAAATATTGCACGAATAATTAAAATAGTTGAGTTTTGAGGAATATTATAATATTTATTGCAATCAGTTCAGTAATTTAATTTCAACAAGTTGCATGATTTCAGGTATAATTCCGGTGTTTTTGACTTCAATTCTTATCCCTCTCCCTTCGGCATACTTTGTAGCTTGTTGTAAGTCATTCTTAATCTCTGCCGAAATCTCACTTTCCATAACCATATCATAAGCCTTTTGCCCAAACACTAGCGCAACTTTGAAATAATTTTCACGGGGGAGGAAGTAAATAATCGCTCTTTTTTTGTCTTTGATTCGGTAATTCCAGCCCCACTTTTTGCCGGGATAGTTCCAATCCGGAATCCCTTTGGGGTACCGCTCCAAAACGAAATCATGCAATTGAATCCAAATATCGTAAGTTGTGCCCAACGCAATTTTTAATTCTTCATCTGTCGGTACAGATTCTTTGTGCGGAAAAATGCTGATGTCGTCCATAAACTTCAAGCCCCAATGTAAAAAAAGTAAAAAGAGAAGTCTGAAACAGGAAATTATCAAATTATAATTTTCTTGTTTACCCACATATGATATATAATTTAATTAAATATATACCACGATTCAAATCAGCAATCTTGACCGAAGACATATTGATGGTTTGATTAACCTTTTCAAAAAGCACGAGCTCCCCTGTCAAATTGCAAATCATGTTTTCATCAACATCAACATCACAATCGGATGTAAAAGTATATTTCACAAAGGGTGCAAATGTGTCGTTCATTTCCATTCCTTCGGAAATTTCAACAGGCAAACTTGAAAAGCTGCGTTACATATGAATAGCGATGCTGAAGCAATAAATAACAAGTAAATATTTTTCATGATGCTCTCCATTTTTTCAAACACAATTTTTAAATTTGTCATTACTATATTTATAATAACAATTCAAAATTGATTTTGTCACAGGTTATTCCGATATATTTTTGTTCTTGGCCATTTCAAAAGAGCAAGCCCATTTTAACTGAAAAGGGCTTCTTTAAATTTATTGATTATGGGACAAAAAAGGGACTACCCTTTCTGAGATAGTCCCCATTACAAAGAATTCCTATTCCGTAATAAATCAAGAATTTGGCAAGTTTTTATGTATTGGATGATACATCAATTCCATTTGAAATGATTGTAAAACATCGCTAATCGAATCTCACAATTATTCTTTCAACTTTTACTGTTTGGCTTTTCAAGTCGTAAACTTTATCCTGATTTTTACATTTCAACTTGAGACTTACACTCTTTAGGCATGCTTGAGCCGCAGAACCTTCTATTCGGTATTCGTACATGTATGTCGGGTCTTTCGTCAGAACCGGAATATTACTCAACTCTACACTTGACAACACAACGATGAAATCATTCATATCAGTAATTCCGTCATCATAATTAGCTGTAACGCTAACAACGCTCGAAAAGTCACTATTGAGTGTCACCGATACATTGCCTTTGTGCTGTTTGCTGAACGGCTCTTTATATTGCCCGGAGAATACTCCTTTGGAGAATGTACCTCCGTATCGAGCTCCTTGTTGGCCCGGGAAAAATGCTTGGTCGGCATCATTTGAACCTTGGTAACTGCAAATCTCGTGTCCGTAATATTCCAAGTTTTTATTTAAATATTTTGGGTACTCAAATTCCACAAATATTTTCACACTTTCGAAAGGAAAATCATCGGGTTTCACAATTGCGAATGGTTCGGATTTGATTACAATTCCACCTACGCTTATTTCGGCATAAACACGTTCACCTTCTTCGGCAGATATTGAACCTTCAAATGTACCTTTATTTGCTGTTACTACAGATTCGCCAAGTTTCTTATATTTGTCGTCTATTCTTATAATTTTCACTTCGCCGTTGTACTTGATTTCGTCTTTATATTCATCGTCTGTAATATGGCGAACTATTCCCGAGATTTGTGATTTATCGGCATTGCTTATTTCTAAAACGATATGCGGAATGAATAGCTCAATAGCCTTTTTACCTGCTACCATTATATCAGGGAGCAAAGCCTTTGCTTGCGATTCGACGCATGAAGCATCAAGATGCGGGTAGCCACGGAATGAACCGAGTTTGAGTTTGGTGAAAACGTAACTAACTTCAGTGCACTGCTTGACTGTTCTGCCGCCAACATTATTATAATAAAAATAATGGTCCGGGTCATATTCGATTAAATTCAACTTTGGTGAATCGTACACGTAGTATGGATGAGCAATTGGAGTGATGTCTTTACCCAAAAATGTTTGCCCGCTAATAGTTTGATTCGTAAAATAGTTTTTGTTAGTATGCACAGCTAATTCATGTGCTACATCAAATATCTTCTTTTTGCCACTTATAGCAGAAGCAAGATTCGGGTCGGCTGGTCCTTTTGCAAAATTAGCTAAAGAGCTACTTAATTTCTCAAAAACAAGTTCCTCGTATGGGTCAGGGTCACCAAAATATTTACTATAGCCGGCAGGTGCAGGATGGGCATCATCACGTACATGGCTTGGACAACCGTTGTCGGCTATCATGTGCAAAGTTTCGCCTAAAGCTCTCCAAGCTCCGGCAGCAAGTTCAATGCGAATTTCTTCATTATCAATTTCGAAGGCATCTTTCATCATTTCTTTACCATTTTCCCAGCAAAACTCATGATTATACGGGTCATCTTTAGGAAGTGTCCTATCACCTTCAATTGCCCATTCGACGTGGTCAATTTCAACTAAACCATGTAAATATCCGGCTAATGACATCAATGGTCCACACGGTATATCGTGCATATAGCGTTTGCCTGCAGGCATGGTTGGGTCATAGAAATGTCTGAAACTTGCAAATACTTCAGGCACATCAGCAGTCATACCACCTTCGGCAATCCAATCTTTGAGCGAGAGTGTTTTCTCGACTTCTTCCAATTGTTGGAACAGTTTTACAGATTCGGCATATGACCATCCTTTTAACTGATGATTTGGAAGAATTGTGTAGTTTTTGAACTTGGTTTTGTTGAAATATGTCAGATTAAACTCTTCAAAAATTAAGTGGTTGATTGTGGTGTGATTCTTGACATTTTCGTAGCTCATAATAATTAGGGATGCAGCTAAATAGCTTATAAATCCCAATCCAAACATAATAAGTCTTGAGTTTTTCATAGTTCATCCCTCCTAAAACCGCATTAGTTTCCAAGTTCCATCATCCTGCTGAGCCAAGGCAAAGGAGTACTCCTTGCCTTCGGCAGTGTACGAAAACTCGGCATAATGTTGGGTGGCTGCTATCAATTTTCGGCTTTTTATAGCAGTCCCAAAGTCGTTCATCACTGTAATAATTTGTGGTAAATATACGCCATATTGTGGCAAAGCTGCGTCTGTTAGAATTGATTTTAAAGCTGATGTGTCGGCATTTACGAAGATTTCTTCAATTTGCTGTGCGGATTCATTGATTTTCTTTACATCCGCTGAATTATCATCCGGTTTGGTCGGTTCTTGTTCGAAACAACTGCCACCGATAATCATGTGAAGAAAAAATGCTGTTACTATGCCAAGAATGTAGAGATTAAACCGTTCCATAATTCACCTACATGTTGTTAATAAACTCACAACAAATATAACAAAAATAGATGAATATACTATTAATGTAACATTAAATTATTTTAACATACCAAAATATTTTTCGTTTCTACACTTAACTTAACATTTCTTATTTTTTTATTGCCTATGATTGAGAATAGCTTTATATTTATAATCAAGAATAATGTAATTAGTTAGAATTAAATAATTATAATTTAGGGGCTGAAATTTGATAACAGAACGCGAACGATGGACCAGCCGTATAGGACTTATACTTGCGATGGCAGGTAATGCTGTAGGACTCGGTAACTTTTTGAGATTCCCCGTGCAAGCTGCACAAAATGGTGGCGGTGCCTTTATGATACCATATTTTATTGCATTCTTTTTATTGGCAATTCCACTGATGTGGGTTGAATGGTCAATAGGCAGACATGGCGGCAAATTTGGTCATGGTTCGATGCCCGGCATGTTGGACAGTATGTGGAAATCACCGATTGCCAAGTATCTCGGTGTTCTCGGATTGTGGGTCTCTACTATTGTTATGATTTATTATACTTATATCGAATCATGGACTCTCGGGTTTGCGTATTTTTCTCTTACGGGCGAATATTTCGGTATGGATAATCTGACTAACATGGAAAGTTTTCTCAAAAGTTACCAAGGCGCCGGAGAAGGTTACTTCAGTAGCATTCTGACCGCTTATATTTTCCTCTTGATTACAATAGCTGCTAATCTTTTCATCTTATACAAAGGTATTAGCAAGGGAATTGAATGGTTCGCCAAATTTGCTATGCCGACCTTGATTTTCTTTGGCATTGTCCTTTTAATATACGTGTTCACTGTTGGTGTCCCCGACCCGATTAATTTCCCGGACCGTAGTGTATGGAATGGTTTTGCATTTATTTGGAATCCTGATTTCTCGTTGCTCTCGGATTCAAAAATTTGGCTTGCAGCTTCGGGACAAGTCTTCTTCACTCTTTCGGTAGGCATGGGCACTTTGCACGCTTATGCTAGTTATTTGAGAGAATCTGATGATTTAGCATTGAGTGGACTTTCAACTGCATCAATTAACGAGTTTGTAGAGGTGATTTTAGGGGGTTCGATTGCAATTCCAATCGCAGTAGCATTTTTCGGTCTTACTACTGCTACTGCAATTGCTATGGGCGGTTCGTTCAACTTGGGTTTTGTGTCAATGTCAGTCATTTTCCAACAGATTCCATTTGGCAGTTTAATCGGATTTTTGTGGTTCTTCTTGTTATTTTTTGCCGGAATCACGTCTTCTGTCGCAATGGCTCAACCTGTGATTTCATTCCTCAAAGAGCAATTCAAATTCTCACAGAAAAAAGCAGTGACTTTCGTTGGAATAGGATTATTTGTATGTATCCATTTTGTAATATTTTTCTTGAAATTCGGTTTCTTAGACGAAATGGACTATTGGGCAGGAACTTTTGCTCTCGTTGCAGTCGCTTTGATTGAAGTAGTTGTTTTCGCTTGGATATATGGTATGGACAAAGGTTGGGCTGAATTAACAAAAGGCTCGGATATTAAAGTTCCGCGATTCTTTTATTATATCATCAAATATGTAACGCCAACCTATCTTATCGGTATTATGGCATTTTGGACTTGGGATAGCGCCATTCCTACATTAATGATGAAGGGTGTCCCAGCTGAGAACGTCCCTTATCTTTGGGGTGCAAGATTGATGATGTTAACGATTTTCGGATTATTAGTATTTATGGTCTATCGCGGCTGGAAAATGAATGACCACAAATACGAACATTTTAACGATAATATAAAGGCTAAGAAATGAGTAATTTAATGACAACCGAAGGCTACATTTTTCTCATATTGGCTTGGAGTACAGTAATTGGTGTCCTCACATTCTGTCTGTACAAAGTTTTCACCATTAGGAAAGAAAACGACAAACAACAAAAGAATCAAAAAGTTGATTATTTATAAGTTATTATTACTTTTGAGAATATTTCTATTAACAAAAACTTAACTAATCATGAGAAATTTTATACTTGCTGCTTTCATATTTTGCTACTTTATTATAGCAAATTTTACTTCATTTGCCCAAGAATCTTCACGTTCTCCGGCGAGTTTTGACTTTAACGACAGCGGAATTCAATTCATGACTGCCGATTCGGCTCAAAAAGTGATGATGAGATTCAGGATGCAAAATCAGATAACCTATAATACGATTTCGGATGAAGATTTCAGTGCGGCATCAACAGAGCTCGCTGTCAGACGTTTGCGACTGAGATTTGGCGGTGTATTATACAAATATTTGAGCTTCAATATCCAACTCGGATTTGCACGTCGCGATTTTGATTTTACTGATTCTGACGTTCCTAATATTATACGCGATGCAGCTGTTTTTTGGAATTTTTCTCCAAATGCCCAAATAGGAATCGGACAAACCAAACTTCCCGGCAACAGACAACGCGTAATTTCATCCGGTGACCAACAGTTTGCCGATAGGTCAATTGTGAATAGTTTTTTCACTCTTGACAGAGATTTCGGTATTCAAGCATTTTATTCGACAAAAATAGAAAATATACATTTTAACTTCAGAGGGGCGCTCTCTAACGGTGACGGCAGATATGCTCCTCAGCTCAAGGGTGCAGACTTTTGTTATACCGGAAGGGTGGAAGTATTACCATTGGGCAAATTTGCTCGTGGTGGCGATTACTTCGAAAGTGATTTAGTTCGCGAACCGAAGCCTAAATTATCAATCGCCTCGACATATTCAATAAATGAAAATGCAACTCGTACTCGGGGACAATTAGGACCTCAACTTTTGGAAAAGCGAACTTTAAGCATGTTGATGGCAGATGCCTTGCTTAAATATAATGGATTTGCTCTGTATGCCGAATTTGCTCAACGTATGTGCGACGACCCATTCACAGGACTTGATGATGACGCTCAAGTTTACGTTTTTGCCGGTCAAGGACTATTATTGCAAGGCTCATACCTGTTCGAGAACAATTTAGAAATTGCAGCTCGAATGGCAGAAGTAACTCCCGACAAAGCTATACAAGAATATAAAGGTGCCGAGTTACAGCGTCATTTGACCGGTTGCTTGACTTATTATATCAGCAACCACCGTGCAAAAGCACAACTCGAAATCACTTATAATACTCGTGAAAATTTGGCTACTGATATTTCCAAAAGTAATTGGATTGGGCGATTTAATTTTGAGCTTGGCATTTGATGAATTAGATTTTTGCGTTGTTCTTCAATTTTTTATAAAATATGGTATTTTTGTATGATTGAACTAAAAAGACAAAGAAAATGAAGAATTTCGCAATTACAGGCGTTGCAGGTTTTGTAGCGCCTAGACATTTGCAAGCGATACAAAGTACGGGAAATCGTTTGGTTGCTGCATTAGACCCGCATGATTCTGTCGGAATATTGGACAAATACGATTTCGATGTATCATTTTTTACAGAATTTGAGAGATTCGACCGCCATTTGGAAAAGCTTCGCAGATACGAAACCGACAAAAAGGTTGATTATCTCAGCGTTTGCTCGCCCAATCATTTGCACGATGCACACATCAGACTTGCTCTGCGTGTGGATGCCGACGTAATTTGCGAAAAGCCATTGGTTCTCAAACCTTCTAATCTTGACATCTTGTCAGAATTGGAAAGCGAATCAGGGCGACGTATATATAATGTATTGCAATTAAGGCATCATCCGGCAATCGTAGCACTTAAAGAAAGAATCGCTGCTGACAAATCCGGCAAAAAGAATGACGTTGTGCTGACTTATATCACTTCGCGAGGCAAATGGTATCATTATTCGTGGAAGGGCGACGAAGAACGTTCCGGCGGAGTCGTCACTAATATTGGGATTCATTTCCTTGATATGCTTATTTGGATATTCGGACCCGTCATGCGGAATGAAGTCCACATTAATGACGAAAACAAAGCCTGTGGCTTCACCGAATTGCAAAATGCAAACGTCCGGTGGTACTTGTCAATCGCTCAAGAAGATTTACCCGAACAGATATTTAAAAGCGGCAAACCCACTTATCGCTCCATTACAGTCAATGGTGAAGAGCTCGATTTCACCGAAGGCTTCACCGACCTACATACCGAATTATATCGTTCGATTCTTGCGGGAACAGGCTTTGGTATCGAAGATGCTCGCGCAGCCATAGAGCTATGCTGGGCTGTCCGACATACACGAATTACAATGTCGCCCTCGTATTTGCATCCGCAAATGCTTAAGGGTGGTTAATTTTAGGTTTTTTGACATATTGGCTTATATTGAACACAAATATTTATATTATAATTTGTATTTTTTGTAGTATCATTGAAATCATTTACTCATGAGAGTTTACATAATTCTGTTTAGCTTTGCGAATTATTATTTTTAGTTTTTTTGTGCATTAATATAAATGTACATATGAAAGCTGAATGATACAAGGGTCGAAGAAATCGAACTGCATTTTAGTAAATATACTCACGAATTTCGTCTCAAAGAGAATTGCTTATATAATAATCTGAATCAACACGGGACTTCAAATGTGGCATTGAGATTGATTATTCGATTCCACATATCATAGCAAGATAGTTAAATTTAGGAAAATTTACATTTGGCGTACTTTTTTTTATAAAGTTTTTAGAAAATAGTACGATAATGAAATAAGAACTCTGTAAAAGAGAATATTTTTTTGATTTAAAGGAGTGTTATGGAAGATTTTATATACAAATTCAAGCGAAACACATCTTGACTACTGTCAGCTGTCGAAATTTTAACAACATTTGAAACAAATTTAATTTTTTCACAAATTATAAAGGGTTATAATATGTATTTGAAAAAAACTATGATGAGAGTAAGTCTGATTCTTGCTTTCATATCATTTTTTGCCATAGGGCAAAATGCTTGGGCTGCGGCAATTTCTGCCACAGCATCAGGAAATTGGAATACAGGTGCTACTTGGGTAGGCGGTGTAGTTCCTGGTCCTGATGATGATGTAACTATTGGTGCTTTTACAGTTACATTAGATGTTAATGCCGAAATCCAAAGTTTGACATTAAGTGCCGCAACTTCAATTTTACGTCCGGCTGATCAAGCAACAGCTGTAACATTAACTGTTGGCGGAAATATTACTTTTGGTAATGCAGCTGCTGAAGTTCGGGTTGCAAACAATCTTGGACGAATGAATTTGACAATAAACGATGCTTCAACTATTACACTTCTCTCAAACGCTACCGGAACAGTTGGACTCAACGTGAACAACTTTACAATCCAAAATGCCGCAGTAACTTATGCAGGTGATTTTGCTATGCGAGTTACGGGGGCAATGGCTTTGACAGGCACAAGCTCGTTTACTCCGGCAATTGTAACTGAAGGTACTTTAACTTTTGCCGGTGGTGCTGCACAAACAATTTCAGTAAGCGATGATTCATATTGCGAATTTGTTAATTTGAATACTGCAGTAGCAAGCACAGCTGTTACTACTACTTCAGATTTCACAGTACGTGAAGTAATTACAATCGCTGCAAGTACAAGTTTAACAGCTTCAGCCGGTGTAGCAACTTTTAATCCTTCGGGAGCTTCTGTACTATGGACAAATGGTGCAACTTTATCCCTTTATGACGTATTAATCAATACCGGAACAGCCGCTGCCACACCTGCTACAAATGCAACAATTACCGGTGATTTCACAAAAATTGGTGGAAACAATTTTGCTCCTACAGCAGGAACAGTCACTTTTGCTAATACAAATCCCGGTGGAAAGAATTTACAAATGGTTGGCGGAACTAATAGCTTCCTCAATTTGGCAATTGCATCCGGTGCGACTTTGACTAATACTTCGGATCTCTCAATTGGTGATCCGGGTTTGTTAACTACTGCAGCTTCAATTACGGTCTTAGGTACAGGTTCTTTCATAGCTCAAGCAGGGACTATTACAATTATTTCAAATGCAGCTACAATTGTAAATTCTGCTACAGGTACACTTACTTTCAACAATTTGGTAAATTCCGCAACAGGAATTGCAACAGGTACTGCAAGTAGTTTCAAAATAACAGGTAATTTTACTAATGCTTCGGCAGGTGTGTTTATTGCAACAGCAGGTACTATTACTTTTGAAAATAACATTCAAAAGACAATTACAAATACTGATGACGACGAAACTGAATTAATGTTCTGGGGTTTGACGATCGGAACAAATTCGGATGTAACAAGTGGTGATATTTTTAATATCCAAAGTAATTTAACTTTATTAGCAGGTTCAGAACTTACTGTAACAGGTGGTGCGGGTGTTGAAACTCATTTCGATGTTGCCGGTTCTTTGACAATTACAGCTGCTTCTGACGCAAATTTGGAATTTAGCGATGTAATAATCGGTGCTACAGCTGCAACAACCGTGAATACTGCTTCAAGTTTCACTGTTAACGGAACAGCATTTACTTTAACTGATACAGGAGCTGATTTCTTTAATGCAACCGGTGGCACAGTAACATTCACAGCAGCTTGTGTTTTGACAGCAGGCACTGATGGTGATTTGATTTTCAATAATGTTCTTGTTGACGGTGCCGCTGTAACCGACGCTGCCGGTGATTTTGTTCAAATTAGAGGCAATCTTACTATTAATAATTCCGGTGCTTCATATACAAGTGGGGCTGCTTCGACAGTAACATTTATTGGTACCACAAATTCAATAATCAGTGGTGATACTGACCAAGACCCTGTAGCTACATTCGATGTTTTGGTACTAAACAAAACCGGAGCCACTGGAAGTAATCTAGTTCAATTAAGTAATAATATCGAAATAGCTAATACTGCAACTTCAACTATTACATTAACAGACGGTTATTTGAATATCGGCTCTACAACTTTAACTGTCGGTGCGAATGTGTTACCTACGAGTACTCCCGGTACAAGTGGAATAAATGGCGGAACAGGAACATATATTGTATCTACAGGACATATTGCGACTGGTTTGACAGATAATTTATTCACAGTAAGTTCTGTTCCAACATTATTTAATTTAGATGTGCTTGTTGCTCACACTTTGGGTGCAGGCGATTTGACAGTAAATGGTGACCTTGATATTACAGCTGGTGTAGCTTTCACTATTCCTGCTGCTCAAACACTTACATTACACGGCGACTTTGATAATTCAGGTAATGGAACTGTTGTTGGTGCTAACGGTGCTACATCAGAATGGGTTTTCACAGGTAGTGGAACAGCGAATGAATTAGAAGACGCCACTTTTGGTGCTTTAATGCCATCACTTACGTTTTTACGAGGTGAAACTTTGTCTGGTAACTTGACTTTAGATGCCGCTAATATTTTAACTATTAACACATCAGTCAGTAATGTTGATATCGGTGCAAATACTTTGACTTTCAATAATACTTCAGTTCTTAACCTTGTTTCAGGTAGTATCAAAGCTGATGCAGGTTCAGTTGTATTTGGCACGCATACTTCACAAACTACAATTCCTGCAAATGTATTTACTAATAATATTGTAAATAATTTGACAATTGCTGCTGCAACTACTTTAGGTGGCGATTTGACAGTTAATGGTACTTTAGCAGGATTATTCCAAATTACTACCAATAATAATACTATGACATTTGGTCCATCGGCTGTTTTACCGGTATATGTTGCAGCAACTCACATCGTTGGTAACTTACGTAGAACTGTAACAAATACAGCTACTGTATTTCCTGTGGGTGATGGTAGTGCGGTAACTTTCCGCCCTATAGCATTACAATTTGAAACTGCAGGAAGCGAACAAATCATAAAAGTAAGCTCAGCATTGACTAACCCGACACTCAATCGCGGTGGTGACCCAACAAGAGCTATCAATGCACTCTGGACAGTTACTCCGGAAGGAACTGCACCAAGCGATGATTTAGCAATTGAATTCGGTTGGGGTGCAAACCAAAATAATGGTTTAGCAGTTGGAGCAACAACTTCATTCCCTGCAAAGTGGAACTCTACTTCTTGGGCTGATTACAGAAGTAATTACGGAACAGTAGCATCAGCAAATTTTGTTGCAGCTTCTGAATTAACACCAACTGGTGGTGTCTTCCCGGTAGCTTCTTCTGATCTATCAGGTCAATGGGCTGTATTCGTAGCAACAGCCGCTACTGACGTTGCTAAAGATGCAGCTATATCAACAAGCGATTACAAATTGGCAATAACAAATGTTAGCGCTAACCCGGCAGAAGGTGGATTTCCATTCGCAATGACTGTTCAATTGCAAGACCAATACGGTAACCCAACAGTTGTACCGGCTGATGGTCCTTATACAGTTACATTTTCTAATTTAATCGGTACAGCTGCTTCATTACCTTCAGGTGTGATTTTAGTTGGTCAAAGCAGTGCTACAGTTAATGGTTTCTCATATGCTGCTAACAGCACAGGCAATCAAATTTTAGCTACCGTAACTGCTCCTGCAGCTCCTCCTCGTACAATTGACCCAATTCTTCCTGCTACAAGCCCTGTCATTAACGTCCTTGGTGGATTGCCTGGTGAGCAAGTAAGTGCTTTAACTTTTGCAAACACAACATCAACAAGTACAAGCTTATCTTTTACTTTGACTTCTGGTGATAATGCTGTAATATTAATTAAAGCCGGTACCGCAATCACAGAAGCGGACTTCCCGGTTGATGGAACAACATATTATGCAAGCAACAATTTCGGACAAGGCTCCACAATTGGTGATGCAGTTGTTGTTTACAAAGGATTAGCAGCTGGTACTCCGATTACTGTTAACGGCTTAGTTCCAGGGACATATTATGTTCGTGGCTTTGCTTACGTAGGCGCCCCAGGTGCAGAGAAATATATTAAATTCTCAGCAGCTAACAATCCTCGTTCTTTAACAGTTAGTGGTGGAATTGATGATGACTTAGTATTTGGTCCAAATAATACTCGCGAAACAGCAAAACCGATTGGTACAAATACTCCGGTTCAAGGTACTATTAAAACAGCTACTGATGTAGATTGGTTTAGCTTCGCAATTACAAATAGTTCTTCAAACCTAAGGTCACTTTTGACTTTAACAGGTATTACAGGTAACTACAACATGGAACTTTACAATTCAGATAATCGTAGAATACGCAGAGGAACACGCGTCGGCAACAATAATGAGGCTCAAGTAATTAACGACTTACCTCCGGGAACTTATACCGTGAAAATTTTTGGCATAAACGGTGCTTTCAGTTCAACCAATGCTTATACCTTGAAACTCACCACAAAAGGTGAAGAAATATTCAGTGTTACTCCGTAATCTATTCGTTTTTTGTATTGTTCTTTGTAAAAAGTGTTAATGGGAATTAAGTTTTTGGCATTAACATAATAATTTAAAAAATGATTTTATTAATAAATTAAGGATTTTAAATATGTATCAATTACTTAGATATGCTGTAAGTAAAGTGATTCCCAAGTGTTTGGGAGGACTCTTGGTGGCGATGATTATGCTTGCCGCCGCTACGGAATTGACAGCACAGGATTACGAGTTTACTCTGAATCAACGTCGTATGGGTAACCAAATCGGTGTTGAAATATGGGTGAAATCTGCTAATTCAAGTGTCGCAAATTTGGGCGATATGTCAATTTCGGTATTGTATAACAACCTATTTCTGCTACCCGCTACTTTAAGTGGAACAAATCCTTCGAGTACTACGGACTCAATTCATTATGATATGGATTTGGCTAACCCTTATATTACAATTACATCACCTTATGCAAATGCTCTATACGGATTCGACAATTTAGCAGGTCAAGCTGCTGACGGTAATAACGGTTCAGGGCACATCTATGTTTTCCAACTTGATGTGAAAACTGTTCCTGGTTCACCGGCTGGTTTCCAACCTGCAACTACTGATAGAGGAACATTTATTGGTATGTTGAAATTTAATATTATCAATCATGCAAATATTTTCGAAAATACTTTGACAGGTATTGCATTCAACCAAAATTCTTGGTTGGCTGCATTGGCTATTACCGATATTAACGGTAATAATCAAACTGCCAATTCAACATTTACAAACCAAGGTAACTTTACAGTTCGTGGCGTCACATTGTTGAACCCGAATTATCCTAATCAAGCTGTAAATCGCTATCCAGATGCCGGTTACCCGATATTGGGCGGAAATTTAGGCTATCCGATTTATTTCGAACGTTCAGGTTTGGATAATCCTGCTCCTACAAATTATGGTAATAACAAATTTGCATACCAATTATCATATTCATTAGATAATGGTTCAAATTATACGGAATTTGGTAGAGTAGCAGAACATAATGCTTTAGTAGTCGCAAATGACAATTATTATGCATCGGGTGAAATTGATGCAATTGGTCAAATGTATATTACACAACCTGATGGTACTATTCTTACTTCCGGTTACGGTGGTATTTTACGTACAGTTTGGGGAGCTAACGAAAACTTTCAATATCGTTCAGAACAAGCAATGATGCGTATTCGGCAAATTGCTATGACAGGTACAGGTGCTGACATCACTTTAAGAAGTGCATTGTCTCTTGATTCTCTCACTCGTTGGGATGTTAGTAATAATGCATTCGTTTTGGGTCGTTTGTTCTTCGTTCAATTAGACGGAACAAGCGGTTATTTCAAAACTGCACGTACTTTCAGCAATGCAACTCGCGTTACAGTCGAAGCATGGGTTAACCTTAATTCAATTCAAGCCGGTGGTTCACCTGCTGTAGTAGCTTCATCTGCGGGAAGTGTTTCTCCTGAAGAAGGTGCATGGATGCTATACCTACATGATGGTATGTATCCGGCTTTCAGAGCTCGTGAAATCGAAGGCAGAGGTACTGATGGCTATATCGGTACAGTTATCTCAGCTGACCCACTTGCAGTTACAAGTGACGCATTCCCATTAGCTACTGCTCATGCTTCCAATTGGGTGCATCTTGCAGGTGTTGTCGAAGATAACAAAGTTAGGCTTTATGTCAATGGTGAAGAAGTTGGTCGTTATACTAATACTAATGCTGTAAATATCAGAATGTTGACAACGAATCATCCGATTTGGGTCGGCGTTAATCCTAATTTAGGTATTGAAGCAAATGATTATTTACACGCAGGTATCAAAGAAGTTAAGGTTTGGCGTAATGCGCTCAGCCAAGAACAAATTCGTACCCATGCATCCGGCGTTTATATGCCAACTGATACTACTGTGGGCGATGAAAGAACTACTTTAGAGTTATATTATCCTCTTCAAGGTTCTCGTTCAGACCGTGCAAACGCGTTCTACTTCCAAAATAGTATCACAGAATTTAATTTTTACAATAGTGCATCTCCAATGGCTTCAATGGTTAATGAATTGATTAACTATCGCCCTGACCGCTCGCACATCAGATTGACTTCGCCAATTGGTGGCGAAGGTGTCAGTAACTTAATGGACAGAACTTTTGATGTTCGTTGGGTGGCTTACGGATTAGGCAGTATCGCTCCCGGTTCGGAAGATTTATTGGTACAAGTTAGTCGTGATGGTGGTTTGACTTGGTTCGATGCTATTGACAATGATTCACCGGCTATGCCGTTGGATATAGTTGAAGTTGAAGCCGGAAAAGCAACTTGGGAACCATACAATAATGCTACATTCACAGGTCAAGATGATGACTTACAAGGCGTTATAGACTTGGCAGGTAATTACTCGAAGAGAGTTAAATTACGTATAAGTGGTACTGAAGACCGTAATCAAAATGATATTTATGACGAATCAGGCTTGTTTACAGTTGCTCCGAATTTTGCATTTACCAATTTGGGAACTGCGAAAGTGAGAGTACCTAATAACACTACATTAAATTTGACTAACTCAAATTATATGCTCGAAGCATGGATTCGCCCATTCAGATTCCCAACTGCACAAGAGGGTTCTTTCCCGATTGTAAGTAAAAAATCTGATGATGGCAACAATTTAGATTATGCTTTGAGATTATTGCCAACAGGGCAATTGCAACTTGAATTATCATCTACTACAGGTAACGCTTCAAGAATTGCAACTTCAAGCGCACATCCTGATTCATTGATTACAATTCCAAATGTAGTCGAATACGACACAGCTTGGACTCATGTCGCAGTTTATGTTCAGTTAGGTGGAACAAGCTCGGTAATATTCTATATTGATGGTACTCCACAATGGACAGGTGACCTTACTGACCAATTAGGAAACGATATCACTGTAAATGTACTCAGTTCTAATCCTGCGTTTTTAGGATACGAACCTACAGGCGTTACTTCGGGAAATACATTTATTGGTGATATTAAAGAAATCAGATTCTGGAATGGATATCCGGGCGGACAAAATGATGCCGGAAATGCTCCAAATTCAAATTTAACTAAATTCATCCAAGGTGCATTGACTGTAAGAGCTGATGAACTTGGTACTTTTGCAGGCAATGACTATGCTCAAAACTTAGTAGCTGCTTATATTTTGAATGGCGGAAGTTTTGTGAACAATGGTATCATGCGTACTGTTGCAGCTTATCCGTCAAATGCCGATATTAATGCTAATATTAGCGGAAGCGGTTATTATTATACTGCGACTAAACCTTATTTGAAAGTTGTCACTCCTACTTACAAGCAAAGAGTTCAAAATTCTTCGGAAAATTTGAAAGTTCGTTGGGTTGGATTTGATTACAACAGAAACAATCTTGTTACATTCAGAACAGGTGCTGGTGGTGCTAACGAAGCTGACCTCGAATATTCAATCGAAGGTGGCGGCGGTGTCATTATCCAACATTATCAGTTCGTGGCAAGTGAAGCTTACAATCCGATTTACACAAACGCTATGTCAATACCTGTAAATCAAAATACGTACGAGTTCCCGGGGACTACTAACAAATCTCAATATGCTTCTGTATTAAATGTAAGCGTTGCTGACCCTGATTTGAATAATGATGAAACATTCGATGACCAAGGTCCGATTGCTGCAGCTAACACTAATGCTAGATTGAGATTGACTGGTAGAAGTACTATAAATGGCTACATGGTAGAATACATCAATGGTGCTGCCGGAACTGACGGTTATATGCCCACACTCAGACCAGAAAGTGCATTATTCACTATAACACCACAAAGCAACTTCACAATTAGAACCTTACTCGAAGGCTATCATGATGGTATAACAAACGGTATATTATCAAATTTGGGTACAACTGCTTGGGATATGAATGATAATGGTTTGCAAATTGATTTATTCCAAAATAATTCAAATTCACCCGGCGTTCATGTTGCTTCAGCTTTTTCCGAAAATGCTTATCTTAACAATACTACTGCATTTTCTACTGCAAACAGAAATGCCGGAAACAACACATTTGCAAATGTTCCATTTGTATTTGATGAATTACTTGACGGACGTTATTTTGTTAAAGTTAGCCATATCAACCACTTATCTGTTATGTCAAGATTTGCCGCTCCTTTTGCATTCTCAGGCGATGATAACACAACTTGGGATGTAGAATCTGGTTGGGATTTCCAAAATTGGGATGGTACTTCAGGCAATGAACTAAGTTCGGCTGATGCTGCAACAAATCCTCCGACAATTGGTACTGCTTATACTGCTCGTGGTAACTCTGAAACTGATATAAACATAAGTGCTTATGCTACTACAGCTTTAATCTTCAACGAAGGACAAGGCGGTGGAAGTGCAGCATTGAACTCTTTAGCTGCTATGGTCGGTGGTGACGTATATCGCGATGGTCGAATCAACGCGCTTGACCGTGCAAAAGTAGTTGCAGATAATGGTTTGGCTGTTGTAGCTTCAGACGTAACCGGTAACGGTGCCGTTAACGCTGCTGACAGACAAATCGTATATCGTAACAACGGTAAGGAAGAAGACCCATCAATGCCTGTGCCTGCTGATTTGCCGGGTTCAGTCAAAACTGACGAAATGGACATACATACTGCTATTATTGCAGGCAATACCATGAATTTCAGCGATTTAGCACAAATGTTTGTTGATTCGGAAAAGAATCCTTCGACAAGCAAGCAAATGAATTCAAACTTTGTAAGCAAAGATGAAAACATATTCTTGTCAGGTGCTATCAGTTACGACATCACAGCATTGCCGAAACTCAACAATCAATATGTTGATATAGCAATTTATGCTAAAAACACAGGTGGTGACTTTGGTCTGGGTAACTCTACTTTGGGTGTTAAATTCGAGAATTCTAAATTGAAATTCCTCGAACTTATCAATACTGAAAACGTAATTTATAATGACAGACAAGACTTGGGTTATTTCCCAACTTTCTCTTCACCATCGTTGACAGCTAAAAACCCGATTGCCGATGTTCGTTGTTTGGATATCAACTTTGATAATTACAAACCAGCTAACAAACCGGGTCTTGGTTTACCAAAATCAGATACTTACTTAGGTACTTTGAGATTCCAAAGATTAAGCATGAATGATTCATACTTCTTCGATTGGCACAACATTACAGTTGTCTTTACAGTTGACGGAAGAGAAGTAACCGCAGAAGGTAATTTCAAACCAATTCTTCCGATTTTGATAGACAAACCTGTTACTTTATTATACCCGAATGGTGGTGAAAACTTGGCAGCAGGTCGTCCATATGTTATTACTTGGACTGAACCTACGTTCACAGTACCTGTTCATGTTGATTTTTCAGCCAACAATGGCACAACATGGTCAAGAGTTACTGCGTCGCCGATAAGCCTTGCTAAAACTTCATATAATTGGTTGACTCCAAAAATTAACTCAGACAAATGCTTGATTTCACTTGTAAATGCCGAAACCGGCTCTGTAATTGACAGAAGTGATGCAGTATTCACATTGGCTACTGCTCCTGCTATCATTACTCGCCCTGCTTCAACTGATGCAGTTTACAAAGGTGGCACAAATGACTTCATCCGTTGGGAAATTGAAGATAACGTCAAAGTTAAATTTGAATTCTCTGAAAACGGTACAAGCAATTGGGTAGCTGTTACTCCGGTTGTCAATTCCAAAAACCAACAAGCACCTTGGATTTTACCGATGGTAAATACAAAACGTGCTGTTGTACGTATGGTTGACGCCGAATCGGGTGAAGTACTTGCTACATCGCAACAATTCAGAATACTTACAGGTTCGGTGACTATCACTAGCCCACGCGGCGGTGAAAAACTCCAAGCCGGTGTTATGAAGCCGGTTAGATGGGTTTACGACAATGTTAACCAATTTGACTTACAATTAAGTTTAGACGGTGGAAACACTTGGAGCTTCATTGGCAATGACGTCAAAGCTATTGCTAAGATGCTCGAATGGATTGCTCCGAATGTAAATACTAAGATTGCTCACATTAGAGCGATTTATAATGGTGACGGCGACCTCGAATATAGCAGAACACCTGCATTCGAAATCATGGGTGCTACAGACGTTGATAATGCCTCAAATTATGGCTTGTCAATCTCTACAATCACTCCGAATCCATTTAACTCACAATCTTATGTAACATTTACAATTGCTAACGACATGAACGTTTCCGTCGAACTTTATAATGCCGCAGGCATGAAAGTTATGACTGTGATAAACAACGAATACTTAATCAAAGGTACAAACGTAGCCGTCATAGATGGCGAAGGTTTGACTTCCGGTATGTACTTCGTCAGAATCAACGCAAACGGTCTTAGCGTAGTACGCGAAATGGTTTACATCAAATAAACTGTAATTCTCAATATGTAGGGACTGCCTCGCAAGGGTAGTCCTTTTTTTTTTTATGTATATTTCTCGTTCTCTCAGTTGTTACACTTTAAGGATAGACATCTTGTCATTCTTTAATCCTGATGGGATTGAATGTTTATAGAAAAAGTACACCGGAGATTCCCGTCCTGTCAGTTGTTAAAACTGGCGGGACAAAAAAATTTTTGCAGAGTAAACTGAAAGTGTTAAATTAGCGTAATTATTTTGAAGAAAAAATTATATCAAAATGTGGTAAGCATTTGGTTCAAATATTGATTTAGAGAAAGTATAATATGGAATATAAATTCGACTCGATTGCTAATTCACTTAAAAAGGCATATCTTAAACAAGATATAATTCAATCAGATTTTGACCGATTCATATTGGCACTTGAAGATTTCTTCAAAAAACATAATCCAACAGAAAGTGAAGAGCATCAAAAGAATAATGTCGTTGAGTTTCTGAAAAAAGCATTTTATGAACATAGCAATCTTATCAATACCAAAGGTCGTATAGATATTGCAATTTACAATGGCAACTCCTTCAACGATACTGTCGGTGTTTTGATTGAAGCTAAAAGCACACAAAACCGTAACGAAATGATTTCGGGATCAAAACCCGGAGCCAAAGCAATACTCGAAGCTATTTCATACTATCTCGAGGAAAGCATTACGCTTAAAAACAAAGACATAAAACACATCATCATTACTAATTCCGTAGAGTGGTATATCTTCGACGGTGCTGAATTTGAAAAGGCTTTTTACAAAAATTCGACTTTAATCCAGAATTTTACTCATCATCGTCATGACTTGTTTGGTGCCAATACAACAGAATGGTTTTATAATTATCTGCATGATAGCGTCTTGCCAAATATTGATCATTTGAATTGTACTTATTTCCGCTTGGACAAATTCAAAGATAGATTAAACAACCCCAAAAGTATTGATGAATTAATTCATGTTTTCAAAATTTTATCGCCCGAGCATCTTCTAAAAAAGCCATTTGCTAACGATAGCAATACACTTGATACTCAGTTCTATGACGAGCTATTGCATTTGTTGGGACTGGAAGAAGTTAAAGATTCCGGTAAAAAAGTTTTGATACGATTACCCGCTGATAAGCGAAATGATGGTAGTTTGTTGGAAAATACAATCAGAATTCTCAAGATTAATAATTCAATTGAGCGCATTAAAAATCCCGAAGAATTTGGAGCTAACGAAGAAGAACAACTTTTCAGCATAGGGCTCGAACTTTGTATTACTTGGTTAAACAGAATCCTATTCCTGAAATTGCTCGAAAGTCAGCTCATCAAATACAACGATAATGATTATTCGTTCAAATTTCTTACTACAGATAAAATAAAAGATTTCGACGAACTTAACGAACTTTTCTTCGAAGTGTTGGCTTTAAAAACTCAAGATAGAGCTTCACAGGACAAAGCGAGATTTGCAAAAATCCCCTATCTAAATAGCTCTTTATTCGAGCAAACTAATTTAGAAAAAGAGGCCATTACTATATCTTCACTCAAAGCCAGATATACACTGCCGGTTTCCCCTGGAACTGTTCTCAAAACTATATCCGGAGATAAAAGAAACGGAGAATTGCAATTTCAGGAATATTTGTTCGAATTTTTAGATGCGTATAATTTTTCAAGTGTTAGCAAAGCCACAATCCAACAAAACAGCAAAACTATCATCAATTCTTCGGTACTTGGATTGATTTTTGAAAAGTTAAATGGCTATAAAGATGGCTCATATTTCACACCCGGCTATATAACCATGTACATGTGCAGAGAGGCGATTACACTTGCTGTTGTAAACAAATTCAATGAAAAATACAGTTGGGGTTGCAATTCATTAGCAGATGTTTATAACAATCTCGAGAAAAATGCCAAAAAACTGCTTGAATACAACGCGCTGATTAATTCGATACGTCTGGTGGATCCTGCAGTCGGCTCGGGGCATTTTCTTGTGTCTGCACTTAATGAATTTATCAATATAAAATTCGAATTAGGTATTTTGGTGGATAAGCAAGGCAAAAGACTCAAAGATTACAAATTCTTCGTAGAAAATGACGAACTTATTATTCTCGATGACAATGACCATGTTTTTTCGTACCTTTCTCCTGAAAAAGTAAGCGGTGCTAAGCGCGACGAACTGCAAAAAGTGCAAGAAACGATTTTTAATGAAAAGCGAACCATAATAGAAAGCTGTCTTTTTGGTGTAGATATCAACCCAAAATCTGTTTCTATTTCAAGATTGCGATTATGGATCGAACTGCTCAAATTTATGTATTATAAGCCTAATAATGAGGGTACTTATGAACTCGAAACACTACCGAACATTGACATTAATATTAAAACCGGTAACTCACTTATAAGCAGATTCTCGCTTAAGGACGAAGCCCGTTTAACTATTCGAGATGCAGGAATTATTCCCCAATATAAAGAAGCCGTCAACAAATATAAAAATATAAGGAATCCTATCGAAAAAAGGAAATTGCACAAGGAAATTGATAATTGCAAATCAATGCTTAAGGGAGTAATGCTTTCAAAAAGCATAACTTTGCTCAAACTTGAGGAAAAAAGACAAGAACTAAAGGCACATATATCACGATTTGGTTTGTATGACAAATTTAAAACCAAAAAAGATGAAAAAGAATTTACTGACAAAGTCAACAAATTTACTGAAGAAATTCAGAATTTGGAAAAAGAAGTTGAGGCATTGAACAAAAATCCAATTTTTTCGAACGCATTCGAATGGCGATTCGAATTCCCTGAAATCTTGGACGACAAAGGCAATTTCATTGGTTTCGATGTTGTAATTGGCAATCCACCGTATTTTTCTATTTCAACAATGATTGCTCAATATAAACAGTATTTCGAAAAGCAAAATTATCAAGTATTTTCTAGTACAACTGATATTTATTCCTTGTTCATTGAAAAAAGTATTGAGCTATTAAAACAAGATGGAATTCTTTCGATTATTACCTCTAATAAATGGATGCGTGCAGGATATGGACAATTACTCAGAGATTTTCTTGCAACAAAGACAATTCCATTAATCTTAATTGACTTTGCAGGATTCAAAGTATTTGATTCAGCAACAGTTGATACTAATATTTTGATATGCAGAAATATGGTTGATTTGCAAAATGAAGTTCCTTTATTTGCATGTAGTATTTCAGATGGTTTCCAAAGTGAATTACCTATTGTTGATTATTTTGAAAAACATAAACAATTGATGCCTAAATTAAGCAGTCAATCTTGGGTTATATCATCAAATACTGAACAAAGGATTAAACAAAAAATTGATGCGAAAGGGATACCTCTAAAAGCTTGGGATATTAAAATTAATTATGGTATAAAAACAGGATTCAATGAAGCATTTATAATTGACGGTAAAAAGAAAAATGAAATGGTTTTAGCAAATAAAAATAACGCTGAATTTATTAAACCATTTTTGCGTGGTCGAGACATAAAAAAGTACAAAGCGGAATTTGCTGATTTGTGGTTAATCAATATTCCTAAGGGTTTTACTATTAAGAAGATACTTGATTTACAAAAGAACATAGTATTAGAACCCATCCCGCATTATGGATACGTTGAATATGACCCGGCGTGGGATTTCATGAAAACAAATTACCCCGAAATTGCAACTCATCTTTCTCAGTTTAGAACACAAGCCGAAAATAGGCAGGATAAAGGTGATTATTGGTGGGAATTAAGAGCATGTGCATATCTTGATGATTTTGAGAAAGACAAAATAATCTATCCGGATATTATGAGATTACCCAAGAATAATACATCTTTTGCAAATTATCCTTTTTTCTTTCTTGACAAAGAGAAATTATTTGTTGAAGCAACTAATTTTTTTATAGTAGGCGAAGCATTGCATTTTTTGATGTCTGTTTTATGTTCAAAATTTGGAGTTTATTCTTTCATTAATTATTACACGGGTCCTCAATTTGATGATAAAGGATTTAGGTATAAAAAGATTTACCTTGAAAAATTCCCTATCCCTCAAATCTCACAAGAAGCACAGCAGCCCTTCGTTGAATTGGTAGATATAATCCTTTCTAAAAAAGAGAAGGGTGAAGATACGACCACCGAAGAACGCAAGATAGACCTTATGGTTTACAAATTATACGACTTGACTTTTGAAGAAGTCCAAGTGATTGACCCGGAGTTTTCACTGAGTAAAGAAATTTATGAGAAGATTTGAGGTGATTTCTCGTCCAATAATAAATTGACTCTCTCCACCCACGAATAAATTCATGGGCTATGTTTGTAAACGTATTTTAGGACAAGAATCCCCCTACACCACATCCCCGAACAGTGTGCCGGAAGTTGATCTTGTGATTTTGCAAGTGATTGTTTGCCCGATTTTGTAGTTTTGCTCGTAGTTGTCGAAAATTACAACTTTGTTGGTGTCGGTTCTGCCTTGCCATTCATTTTTATTTTTTTTGCTCGTGCCTTCGATTAGGACTTCGTGAATCAAGCCATGTTCGGCTTCGTTCAATTCGCGAGAGATTTTGTTTTGTTGCTCGATGATTTCCGTCAAGCGTCTCCCTTTGACATCAGGCGTGACGTCGTCTTCCATCATATAAGCTTTAGTTTTGGAACGTGGCGAATAGTTGAACATATAAGCACCGTCGTAGCGCACTTCTGCCATCAAATCCATTGTAGCCTTGTGGTCGTCTTCGGTTTCGGTGGGGAATCCGGTAATAATATCTGTAGAAAGCGAACAATTTGGGATGAGTTCCTTGATTTTCCTCATTCTATCCAGATAATGCTCAACTGTATAGTGACGGTTCATCATCTGCAAAATCCTGTCCGAGCCTGATTGCACAGGCAAATGGATGTAATTGCAAATATTGTGGTGACTTGCCATTGCTTCGATTAATTCATCAGTCATATCGTAGGGGTGCGATGTTGTGTAGCGAATTCTCATTGACGGCACCGCTTTGGCACATTCGACGAGCAATTTCGCAAAGTCCACCTTATTTTCCATATCAATATAGCTGTTCACGTTTTGCCCGAGCAAGGTGACCTCTTTGTAGCCAAGTTCGTACAAATCAATCAGCTCTTTGATAACCACGGGGAATGGCTTGGAGCGCTCTCTGCCACGAGTGTAAGGCACAACGCAGTAAGTGCAGAATTTGTCGCATCCGCGAATAATCGAAAGCCAAGCACTTATACCCTGCGTCCGCAGCGGAATGATGTCGTCATAAGTTTCGACGCGGCTTAATTTTACTGCTATCCCAACTTCACCGTTCATTGATTGCTCAATCATTTCGGGTACTTTGCGATATTCGTCGGGACCGACCACGATTGAGACCAAATCTTGGTGACCGACGAGTTTGCCACGTAAGCGCTCTGCCATGCAACCTAAGATTCCAACCAATAATTTCGAGTTCTGCTTGCGATAGAAGCGGAGTTGCTCGAGCCTTTTGAAGATTTTGGCTTCGGCATTGTCACGCACCGAGCAAGTGTTGAGCAAAATCACGTTGCTATTATCAATTTTATCGGTGATTCCGAAACCTGATTGGGCAAGAATTCCGGCGACGATTTCCGAATCGTTCACGTTCATTTGGCAACCGTAGGTTTCGATATAAACGTTGAAACCATTAGTAGTTTCTGAGATTTCAACAGCTCTTGGCTTTTGTGCAGCCGATTTATTATTTAAGATTTGAATTTCTTCAATCATTATTTTTTCCTGATTTTATCTATACTGTAATTACCCGGACCTGCTATAAGCAACCCGAGGAAAATAATTGAAACTTCGAGCGGATGTGCAAATCCCAAAAATCCGTCCGATATATTGATTTTATAAATTAAGGCAACGAGAATGGTGGACCATAAAAAGAACACAACAGGCAAATGAAAAAGTCCGAATATAAGAAGCAAGCCGCCGAGTGTTTCGATTAAACCTGCCAAGAACCCGAAAGTCGTGTGTCCCCAAGTGATGCCCAAGTAATTCAAAGCACTGCCGACAGATTCCCATTTTTCAGCGCCACCAATGAGTTTCGGATAACCGTGAAAAATCATAGCCAATCCCATGCCCACTCTCACGATGAGCAAGCCTAAGTGCATACTTTTTTCTGTATATAAATCTTTCATGAAATATCCGTTAAACATTTTGTAATTAAATGTAAACGAATATTTTGCATAATTCATTTGAAATGAAATTCTTGCGGAGATATTTTTATCTGAGTAAGCTCTCAATGCCTTTACACTCGTGCTCCAAAGTGTACCTCGATTTGGCATAATCGTACGCTTCATCGGCTCGGGATATGAAGGTTGCTCTGTCTCGCACGAACTCCTGCATAGCCGCTGCCAAATCTTCGACATTGTGCGGTTTGAACAATCTGCCGTATTGTCCTTTTTGAGTAAGTTCGAGAGTGCCTCCATTAGCACTTGCGATTACAGGCAATTTCGACAAAAATGCTTCAACTGTTACCATTCCGTAAGCTTCCGAACTCGACGCCAAAATAAAACAATCAACAGCATTCATCACATTCCCGACATTTTTTTCAAAATCGGTAATTGTCACTCTGTCGCTTAGATTTTTCTCATCAATAAATTGCAACAGTTGATTGTAATATTCTTCGCCTTCTCCAACAGTTTTCTCACCAACAATTAGCAACTTTATGCTCTTTTCGTGCTTAATTTTATCAAATGCCCGCAGAATTGTCAATTGTCCCTTTTGACTGTCAATCCTGCCGATGATGCAAAAAACAATATCATTTTCTGTGAATCCGAACTTTTTGCGATACTCTTCTCGTGAGATTTGCGGTTTGATTTTTTCCGTATCAACGCCGAGTGGAATGATGCGGATTTGGTCTTCTCGAACTGTGCTAAGCCGCAATACGTCATCGGCAAGCAATTGCAAAGGTGAGACCCAGTAATCAACTTGCGAATAGCGAATCCGATGGAAAATATCTTTTTTTCGGCGACCGATGTGCATTTGTTGTTGGTAAATCAGATTCAATTGCTGATTGATGAGCTTCGTGTTAGCAAGCAAGCTCAAATCAGGATGAAAACTTGTTATAATATTTTTGCAAGTAATCATCTTCAGTCTAAAAGCCAATCTCCAAGCATTAAAAAAATCGAAATATTTCATGTAATTTGGCAAAATCATCAACGGAATCGCCAATTCTCGACATTGTTGGGCGATAGATGAATCTGCTTTGGCGAATACAACTATTGAATTGCCCCGTTTAATGAGTTCCGAAGCCAATTTGACCGTATTAAACTCTAAGCCACCCCGACCGTATGAACCACAAACTATCGCCGTATCGTATTTATTTTTGTTCAAATTGTATTTGTATCGAAAAATTATTAATATTTGTAACAAAGGTAAGAATAATTTATGAAAAATCTTCTTTATGCTTGATTATGATGTCATAATAATTGGTGCAGGTGTCGTCGGATTGGCTTGTGCAGCGAAATTATCCGAGCGACACAGCGTTTTGGTGCTCGAGCGGCACAGCAGTTTCGGGCAGGAAACAAGCTCGCGGAATAGCGAAGTCATTCATGCGGGGATTTACTATCTGCCGGGTTCGCTCAAAGCCAAACTTTGCGTCGCCGGTAAAGAGATGCTCTACGATTGGTGCCAAAATCACAATGTAAATTTCAAACGGCTCGGGAAATTTATCGTTGCTCATGATGAAAATGAAATTCGAAAATTGGAAAAATTGGCTCAAAATGCCCTAAAAAATGGTGTAAATGATTTGGAGATGATGAATTCGGAGCATTTTAAGGAAATCGAAGCAAATGTTTTTGCAGTGGCTGCATTATGGTCGCCTTCCACGGGGATTGTTGATTCTCATGGATTGATGAAAAGCCTTTACAATGAAGCAATCAAAAACAGCTGCGATTTTGCGTTTCATCATGAAGTGATGCAAATCAAAAAGCTCGCTGAAGGGTATGCGGTTGTTGCAAATTGTACGGGAGACAGTTTTGAAGTGAGTACGAAATTTGTTGTAAACGCTGCAGGGCTCGACGCTGATACAATTGCAGCAAGAGCAGGAATTGATATTCAAAAGTCAGATTATTCGCTGCACTATTGCAAAGGGCATTATTTCAGGCTCAATCATTCAAAATCCGGATTGATTAAGCATTTGATATATCCCGTTCCGCCCGAAAAACACGAAGGAGTGGGTATCCATGCCACAATTGACCTTGATGGAGCAGTCAAATTCGGTCCCGATATTCATTATCTCGATGAAAGAAAATGCGATTACAATGTTACTGATGAATTAATCGAAAAATTTTACAAAAGCGTCGCAAGATATTTGCCTTCCTTACAACTTAGCGATTTATCGCCCGACCAATCAGGAATTCGCCCAAAACTTCAGCCCATAGGAGGTGATTTCAGAGATTTTGTTATTTGCGACGAGAAGGATAAAAATTTGCCCGGATTTATAAATTTGATTGGGATAGAATCTCCTGGATTGACAGCTTGTTTGGCTATTGGCAAATACGTCGAGAAACTGCTGTCGCCTTATTCGCCGGAGTAATCTGAATCACCGAATTGCGAAGCTGCCAAATCGGCAAGTTTCAAAACTGCATCAACATATGCACTCGAGTTATTATAATGGAAAACAGCGGCACGTCTTTGTTCTTGCTCAATTCCCCATCCGTTAGCAACGAGATAGTTAGCTACAGAAAAGATTGCGTCTTCTGTATTGAACAAATCAATTATACCATCGCCATTGCCGTCCACAGCCCATGATACGAAACTGCTCGGCAAAAACTGCGAGATGCCGAATGCACCTGCCCACGAACCTTTAATATCTAAAATAGGGTTTGGAAGGAGTGTGTTAACTTTTTCCATTGCAAGTAATTGGTCAATAGCCCAATTTGCCTTCTTATCGGAACGTTGGAGAATCTTGGTTTTTAACTCCTCAAATTCTTCATCGTTACCTTTGAAGGTGCTTTTCAGATTTTCGATATTCAATTCAATGTATTCAGGTTGGTTGCACATTGCGGTGCTCAGATAAACACTTGCTATATGATGATTTCCAAGATATGAGCCATGGCGAGTTTCAATCCACAAAATTGATGCGATTACTTCTTTGGGGACGCCATATTGCAATTCTGCGAGTTGTAAAGTTGCCGCATTTTCATCAAGGAATTTGACAGTGTTGCCAACGGAACGATTGTTATAATGTGAACTGTAATCAGCTTTGGTCAAAAATCCTGTGACATTGATTTTGACATACTTTTCATCGAATTGAGTCCGAGTGTCATAAATCATTTCATTTAGGAAATTAGTATCAATTCCGCGTGGGATTAGAATTTCGACAATCGGCTTGAAAAAATCGGCTTTGGATAATTCTTTGTCGGCAAAATTAGTCGAAAACATAATTTTAGACGATGATAGTACTAATAAAAGTGCTATCATAGCTATTGTAATATATTTTCTTTTACCAAACATTTTTTCGTTTTTATGCTATTATCTATAGTATATATACCATAAACGAATGAAAAGTTACAAAGTTTTCATTTATTTTATCAAATATGCCAATAATTCAGTTTCAAAACCAGGGATGTTCGAATCAACAAAATTTGGAATGACCAATTTCATAGCTTTCATTTTCATCATTACTCTGCCAATTTCAGCCATATAATAAAATTCTACTTCTCTATCAAGTTTGAGGTCTAAATTATTCATTCCAATGGAAGGTACGCTGACTTTACCATCGAATTTGATTTTCATTTTAAATTTGAAAGAATTGCCGGATTTTGCCGGAACCGAGATGTTTTCTGTCCCATCGTTAGAGCCCTTGATAGTAAGATTTCCTGCAACTGTGCCATCTGTTGAGCCGAATTTCATAGCTTCATTGTTGAACATTTTCGAATAAATAACCCATTCGCTCTGGCTTCTGTCGCTAATTTTATACCATTTTTCATCCATATTGAAAGGTAATTGGATTGCTGTGCCGCTCAAATTTAGCAAATCCTCAAAAAAGTTAGGGTGAGTATAGAGCTTGTTTTCTTCAGTGTAGAAATATTGGTCGTCCTTTTTTTCATATTGAGAATTATCGGGGTTCGTGCTATATTTTTGAATTATTAAACATTCTTTACCAAAAAAGCTTGTAGTACCTGAAATAAAAAGAGAGTCCTTGAGATTGCTCCCAGGGACTCTTTTATCAGATGAATCGAGCATGAAATAGTTGTACACCCAAAATGTACCGACCGAAAATGGGTATAGGTTGCCAATCATTTCGTTCAAAACGGTAAATTGCGATGGACTTGTAGCACTTTTACCACCGGTTTTGACAGTTATAAAACCGCTCAAAGCTCCTTGAGGGATACGCACGTGTAATTTCATTGGGCTTCCTAAGACTACTGAATCAGGATATGCAATAGCACCACCCTCGAAAAACACTTGATTGGCTGTTTTGACATTAGAAAAATTATTACCTGCGATAGCAATCATATCCCCAACTTCTCCTTGGCTCGGACTAACCGATATAATAGAAAGCTCATTGTTGGGAGTAATCGGATTTTCTTCTTCAGCACAAGAACCGAACCAAATCACAGCACTCATCAAGAACAGAATCTTAATACACTTCATGAATATTCCAAAAATATAGTTAAACATATTCTAATAACACATAGAATCAAGAAAAATTGCAATAATGCTAAAACATAAGCTCTATATACTACACGTTTGAAAAATTTGAAGGTTACGAAAAAAAACTTTTGCTGTATGAAAAATATCTGCTATATTTGTAGTTCTAATTTTATAATGTTATAAGAAAGTAATAAAATTTATAGCGAGCAATAATGAATTATAATGGTCCGAAAGTAAAGATTTCCCGTAAATTGGGTATAAATCTGACACCAAAAGCAGGCAAAATTGCCGGCAAAAAACCTTATCCACCGGGACAACACGGCAATACAAAGCGACGTGCTAAACAATCCGATTACGGTAAGCAATTACTCGAAAAGCAACGTATTCGTTTGCAATATAACATTTCCGAAAGCCAAATGTCAGCTTATTATACTAAGGCGACAAAATTAACCGGAAATACCGCAGACTTGTTGGTTCAGTTACTTGAAACAAGACTTGATGCAGTAGTTTACAGAGCCGGATTCTCGCGTTCAACATATGCTGCAAGGCAGTATGTTGTTCATGGGCACGTATTTGTAAATGGCAAAAGAGTAAATGTACCGTCTTATCAAGTTAGAGTAGGCGATGTAGTTTCGATTAAGGAAAAAAGCAGAAGTCTTGACTGCTTCCAAGAAGCAATCAGAAATTCAGGCTCGCCTGCATATCTCGAAGTATCTAAAGCAGAATTTTCTGCAAAATTGGCGTACATTCCTGCAAGAGAAGAAATTCCAATTCAATGCGAAATTTCGCTTGTAGTAGAATACTACTCAAGATAATTCTAATGAATATAACAAAAAAAGAGCTACTCTATTCGGGTAGCTTTTTTGTTATTTTTTTATTTTTCTCCTCTACAAAACGACTACTTGTTTCGCCACTATTCTGCCATCAAAATCGAATACCAAAGTATAAGAACCTGATGATAGCTCTGATGTAGGAATATTAAATTGATAATTCCCGCTTTGGAGCATTCCCGATTTGATTTCCGAAACTTCTTGTCCGAGCGCATTTACAATATAAATGCGAGATTGGGCTGCATTCGTCAAATCGAATGTAAGTTGGAATGTCCCGCCACCTACAATTGGATTTGGCGTGACTGAAATTTGCTCGTTGGTAAATCCAATAGTACGGACTGAGCTAACTCCTTGGTCAATACTGAAAAGCAATTCCGACCAATCAATTGAAACTGAATCGGGAATGAAATCCGTATTGATGCCGACAATCATTTGGCGACTCTGATGTATGTATTCATAACGTTTTTGAATAATTCCATCTTTGTAAAATAATAGTGGGACTTGGGATATGTAATATTCTCTGAAGATGCTTGGATTTTGAACTTGCGAAATAGTTAGGTCTATGGCATAATCGCTTTCGCTAATTTCGTTGACATTGTAATCAATCTTGAAAACCGGATGCCCGGGAGAATATAGCCAATGTTCGAAAAATTTGACGATAAATGGTTCATCATCAGGCGAAAATTTTATCAAAGCATCCCTAAATTCAGCGGTGGAAATAGGAGCAAATCTATAATCGTGCATAAGGACTCTAATAAATTCTAAGAATTTTTCGCGTCCAAAATAATAATGAAGCATATTATAAATAAATCCGGATTTAGAATACGATATAACTCCGTGAATAAAGATAGAATCAGTAGAAATCCCATATGGTGTTACATGATGAGCTGTTTTTTTGTTGAGATAATGGCGAGCGTGTTGGCTAATCAAAAATCTGTAAGCATAGGGGTCATTATTTCGATGTTCTAACCAAAGTGCCTCGCACCATGATGCTCCTCCCTCGTTAATCCAAATGTCCTGCCAAGTGGCGCATGTTATTAAATTACCAAGCCATTGATGAGCAGCTTCATGGGCTAAACCAAGTTCTCCGGAGCCTGTGAGCCAACTGCGGTTTATTGTCACCATATTCGGGTGTTCCATACCGCCGTACCAAACAGGTTCAAGAGCAACTATGCCATAATTATCATAAGGGAATTCTACAAAAAGTTCGGCAAATAATTTCAACATTTCAGGATTTTGCTGAAGTGACCTTTTTGCGTCTCTTTTGTCACCTTTAGTAAAATCTCCGTCGTAATCAACTTGCCAAACGTAATAATCTACCGGAACCGATTCTGTTGGATTGCTTACTCTGATGTATTCGTCGCTGAAATGTTTGTATTTCGAAGCTACAGCAACCATTAAGTAAGTTGAAATTGGTTCATTACTTTTGTAGTAATAGATTGTATATCCTCCATGAATATTATCAAAATCGGGATTCGTATAGAGCGAATCGAGGTACCCGTTTGATAGTGCTGTATAATCTTCGGGGACTTTGATAGCAATCGAAGTTAGAGCTTTATCGTTTGGTTTGTCATTGCAAGGCATCCAATATCTCGAGACTTCGGGTTGACCGAATGTATAGGCTATATTTTCTTCGACCATATACTCTCGTCCCTGAAAACGAACTTCTCCTTTTGGGAAATAATATAGTCCAAGTTTATAACTACGCTCAATCTCGTAATTAATAACAATTTCAATAATTTCGTTCGCATTTTTGAATTCTGGGAACTCGATTTCTAGTGTTTTGTCAGTATTGAATACTTCGTCAGTAAGCAAGTCGCCATCAATAAAAATTGAATTAATAATCAAATCGCCGGCATCTAAAATTATCACCTTAGTGTTATCTTCGATGATTTGTAGTTGAATTGTCTGAATTGCAGTAAAAAATATGCTGTCATTTTTGCCGAAAAGAAGAAGTTCACGCCAATCAAGAAATAGGTCATAACTTAAAATATCGTAATTCAATGAAGTTTGTTTATCTTCTGATTGGAAACGCAGATGATTATGATATTTGCCACAAGCGGAATGGTCTATACAAATATTCTTGTTTTCATTAAATGGTGTTAAATAATCGGGTATCTGCCCTTTTGTGTCAACAGATACCCCAAATAAAGCAATGAATAGAATACTCAAAGAGCAAGCGGAATTAAGAAAATTTTTCATATTTTATTCTAATTTCCTAATCTTTTTTGGAGAAAGCTTCGAGCATTTTTTTGAATTCGTCCAAATTTTCACTTGTCAGATTGCGAGATTGTTCCATAAATGGAGTTAACAAGTCAATCGGTACAGGGAAAATAATTGTAGAATTTTTTTCGGTAGCGACATCGGCTAATGTTTGCAAAAAGCGCAATTGCAATGCAATAGGATGCTTCGAGATTTGTTCGGCAGCTTCGGCAAGTTTTTTAGAGGCTTGGAATTCACCGTCAGCGTTGATAACTTTTGCTCGGCGTTCGCGTTCTGCTTGAGCTTGCTTAGCCATGGCGCGTTGCATTTCCAAAGGCAAGTCAATTTGTTTTACTTCTACCGATGCAACTTTAATACCCCAAGGCTCGGTATGCTCATCAATAATTTGTTGCAATCTGACGTTGATTTGTTCACGTTCCGAAAGGATTTCGTCCAAATCTGATTGACCAAGAATACTTCTGAGAGTGGTTTGAGCGATTTGATTCGTTGCATAAAGATAATTTTCTACATCAACAATTGCTTTGTCCGGATATACTACGCGGAAATAGAGAACTGCGTTGACTTTGATTGAGACGTTGTCCTTAGTAATTACATCTTGCGGTTCAATGTCCATTGTAATCGTTCTGAGTGATACTCTTACCATACGGTCAATGAATGGGATTAGTATAATAAGCCCGGGACCTTTGAATCCAATCAAACGACCAAGTCTGAAAACGACTGCTCTGTCGTATTCGCGAACGACTTTAATTGCAGATGCCAATATTATTGCGACTAAAACAATTACGATAGGGAATAATTCGAAATCCATAACATTCTCCAAATAATTTGTAAGATTTAGAACTGAAATTTAACAAACTTACCGCTAATAAACAAATTAATTCGTATATCCTGTTAATTCTGCATAGCCATAACCTTTGAGTTTTTGCCCTTTATGCGTCCCGTTAATGCTTACCGAGCCTTCGTAATACCTTATGATTAGCTTCAGTTCTTGGTCGGGGACTTGAGTTTCGATATTTAAATCAAAATCAAATTTGATGCTCTTCATTGTCCAAGCAGATGGATATTGATGCCCATCCTTATTGGTCCAATGCTTAGAAACTTTTAAATCAATATCTTCAGGGCTTATGAACTCGTGTTTTCCATCGGGATAAACCATAGTACCTTTGCCAAAATTGAAACTGTCGTCTTGATTTCGAAGCATAAAAAACATAATTTCGTGCTCGTTATCTAATTGAAGCGAAAACCAATCCCAACCGACTTGACCCGAATCCAAGGCGCTCGTGCTCCATTCCCTGTCCATCCACGAATTACCGCTAACCGAAAAGTTTTTTTCGCCAATTTTGATTTTGCCTCGTGTGTCCATTCTGGTATATGAATAATAATATGAGGCATTTCCGGGCGTGTTGCTTTTTGCACTCAGCCCGTTAATCCCATGCTTTACAATGCTTTTGAGTGGAACTACATCAAATTCGATTGCGAAATCATCTGCTTCTGCTTTGATTTTAAATTCCGGCATGAGATAGTCACCATCATAATCTTCATTTGTAGAAATCGTCCAATCTTCGACATGAATTTTTAGAGGCCAAACTGACGCTCCTGCCATATTTGCAGCGCCGCGAGAATATTTATCGGCATAATAAAATTTGCCGTTTGATACATCAGTCAGAGCAAAATGTGCAAGGTAAAGCTGATTTGTTGACATTGACGATTGCTTGGAAACTGAATCGGAGGACAAAGCATTTCGAAAAATAGTAAATTGGTAGCCAAAACGATTGCCATTTTCATCGGATAAGTTGCCGGTAAAATACCACCATTCAATTTTGAAATCATCATGCGAGCTGTGGTCTTCGGGGAAGACGAACTTTCGTGGCTCAAGAGCTTTTGCGTAATTACCTTCATTAGCATTCATAGCATCGCTTACCGAAACTGTATTATAACTTGGAATTAATTCGCTATCTCTTTGAATTCCATAGATTAAGAATAATATTACAATCGTAACAAAGATTATGAGTGCACCTGTGGACATCAAATATCGCTTCATTATTCCTCCCTCAATGAATTAGCCGGAGAAGACTGAGACAATTTAATTGCCGGATAAATACCAGCCAGTACCGAAGCTAAAATCGAAACTACAAATCCTTGGAGCATATATTCAGGTATGAATTCGAAATTAACCGTCCACCCGAATGAACGCTTATTCACCACCGTAACAAGTATATAAGCCAAAATGTTACCAAGAGGTAGCGCTGCAATTGCTGCAATAAATCCCATTATTCCGGTTTGCAATATTACAAGTTTTCGGAGTTGGGCGGGCGTCATCCCAATTGAACGTAAAACACCGAATTCGCGGGCTCGTTCGAGTTGCAATGCCATCAATGCCGATAAAATCCCAATAAAAGCTACCGAAATAGCAAGCAACTGCAAAACATTAGTGATTATAAATGTTCGGTCAAATATTTCAATCGAGCCATCAATTAGTCTTTTATTCGAGCGTATAAGAAATTCGATATCGTCGCCTGCTGCAATTTTAATTTTTCGTTCCAAAGAATCAATATTAACACCTTCTTTGGCAAATACGGCAATTCCCGACAGCATCTCATCATCAAAGTGCTTCAAATAAGTATTCATACCGAGCATCAACAATCCGATATCCGAACTATAATCATAATATAAGCCGTCAATGTTGAATGTAACTCGCCCTTTATCTGTGACTAATGATAAAGTATCACCAACCTCGACTTTATTTTTGAAAGCAAATGATTCACTCATTATGATTGAATTTTCGTTTTGGAATTTGTCCCAAAGCTCATCCATCGAAATTCCGCCTTCCGTCTTGAATTGTTCATGCTCGAAAGACTGTACCTGAGCAGCGAGAAGATGATAAATCCTTCCACCGTCATTGAGTTGATATTCGCGATATAAATTCATTGCTCTTACTTCGTCCAATTCCAAGATTCGAGCGGCAATGTCACGAGAAAATGTGCCATCGTTGAATCGCGAAACATTTGTCGGAACTGAAGCATATATATCCGCTTTGAGCCTGAAATGCAACCAATCATCAACCGTATTGCGAAAACTTTTGACCATAGTCCCTATACCGATTGCCGCTGAAACTGCCACGCAAAGTGCGGCAACAGCAATAGTCGTCCGGCTAAGTTGAGTAACAATACTGCGAGCCGCCATAGAACCAATCGTACCAAATAATTTGGATACAACAGGTTTGATAATTGCCACTATTACTATAATAAATTGCGGTATGAGAAGACTGAATCCCAAAATCACCGGAACAACACCGAGATAAGTCAGATAGATGCTGTCTGTTTCGACAATTAATATCGGAAGAGCCGATAAAAAGATTATAATTCCGAAAATATTGAATTTTGAAATTTGCGATTTGAGCTTTTTTTCTTGAGATGAACGAACGAGTGCCATTCCGGCAGGAACTTTCCCTGCTTCGTGAGCAGGTTTGAGAGCGGCAATTACAGTTGCTGCCAAGCCGAGCACCATCCCTTTGAGCAAACTAAGTGAAGACACCTCAACGGTTTGCACCTGAAGCACGAAATACATGTCATTGATTACTTTTGTGACCAAATTTGTCATGAAATAGCCCAATTGAATCCCAATCACAATCCCGAGAAATGTGCCAATTAAGCCGATAATGAAAGCCTCTCGGAGGACTAAAAAATAAATCTCATTCCCCGTGACGCCCAATGAACGCAACAATCCGATATAACGGCGGCGGCGAACTACGGCAAATGTCATCGTATTGTAAATCAAAAATATCCCTACAATTAATGCCAAAAGACTCATTGCAGCAAGATTGATACGGAATGATTCAGTCATTCCCGAACCTGCTTTAGAGCGCGCTGCTGAAGGATTAATATTTGCGTAATCAGGCAATTTTTGTTTTAATTCGTATATGATTTGCTTTTCATATTCTTCAGGCAACATCAAATCTATTCGCGAAATCATATCGCCCATTCCCAAGAGATGCTGTGCGGTGGAAATATCGGTAAATACGAAATTTTTCAAATCAATCGAATTCTCATCAGGTTCGATAATGCCGGCAATTGACATTGTGAAAATCTTACCATCAGATTCGGCAATAATTGTATCCCCAATAGATTTATTTAACTCATTTGCCAAATCTTTTGGAATAATTACAGCATTTTCGGACATAATAAAATCGCCCAATGCTCCACCGAAATTGAAATCATCGGCATTGACGTAATTTCTGAAACCCTGCTCTGCAAAAGGGTCAATTCCCATCAAGGTCACGACACCAAACTTCCCGTCTTTGATACGGATAAACTTTTCAACTACCGGTGCAGCCTTTCTGAAGCCCATATCAACTTTGAGTTGCCTATAAACTGAGTCGCTAAATCCATTCGGACCGCCGGAAATATAGTGGGTAGCATTGCCCGACACGCTACGCATCGAAAGTTTGAATGCTTCGTATGCACTTTCGTTAGCCAAATCTATCGAAACGACTACACCAACTCCCAGCGCCACACCGACTATTGACAAAATCAATTGCATAGGGTTTTTGAGATAGTAGCGTAAAGAAGATAAATTTACGGTGAACCCCATCAAATGTCCTCTTTGCTTATGCTTACGAGACCACCGCCCTCGACTGATAAAATATTATCTGCCAAACCGATTAGTTCTTTGCTGTGTGTAGCCATTATCATTGTTTTATTTTTTTGCTTGACAAGTCTGTCCAACAGCTCAATTATACTTGCACCGGTATGTTTATCCAAATTTCCTGTGGGTTCATCTGCCAAAATAATATCGGGATTGTGAATCAATGCTCTTGCAATTGCAACTCGTTGTTGCTCGCCACCTGACAGCATATCGGGGTATTTGGCATCTTTGCCGCCCAATCCAACTTCGACGAGCATTTTCTTGGCGTTTTCGATATCATAACCGGATAATTTGCCCTTTAATTCCATTAGCAAAAGGAGATTTTCGAGCAATGTTAATGTCGGGATAAGATTGAAAAACTGGAAAATGAAGCCAATATGATTTCTGCGAAAAATTGTGCGTTTGTGCTCGTTCAGCTCGGAAATATTTTCATTGTCAATAATTATACTTCCGCTATCGGGAACATCAATACCACTGATTAGATTGAGCAAGGTTGATTTTCCGCTGCCGCTTCTTCCGAACATGACGGTAATTTCGCCAACTTTGAATTGGTGATTTAGTCCTGAGAAGACTTGATGCTTGCCCGAACCTTCGTCGTAACTTTTACTTAAATTGACTAACTGAATTGACTTTTCCATTTTAGCATTTTTATAAATTATTATAAACGTATAATGCACCATTTCCGTAAAGAGGTTCAGAATTCGATATTAACAATAAATTCATTTTTGTATCGTTTGAGCAAAAGAATTAAAGACCGTTGGAGGTGCTATACCAAAATAGGTATGGCTGAGAGAGTCTCCTTGAACCTGATCCGGGTAATACCGGCGGAGGGAAACGCGTTGCCGCAAGGACAGCCCAATTATTCAAGTCTCTCATAATCTCAACGGGGAACTCATTATTAACATTGGAGTTTTCCATGAGAAATATTTTCTTAATCGCATTTGCACTGATTTTTATTGGTGCTTTCACCGTTCATTCCGAAGAGTTGAACGCAGATTCCACTCGTGTATATAAGATACCGAGTCTAACCGTTACCACTTCTCGTGCCCAAGAGCGAGAATCACCCGTACCCTTTTCCGAAATCACAGTTTCGGAAATTGCCCAGCGCCACACAGTAAACGATTTGCCGAAAATCCTGAGCGAGACGCCGTCAATTCTGGCATACTCTGAAAACGGTAATTTTATCGGCTATACCAATCTTACGCTTCGCGGATTCGACCAGCGACGAATTTCTATTGTCATCAATGGCATTCCGCAGAATGACCCGGAAGACCATAATTTTTATTGGATTAACATGACTGATTTGGCATCTGGGCTCGAAAGCATTCAAGTACAACGCGGAGCGGGAATTGGCAGTTATGGTGCAGCTGCGATTGGTGGCTCGATTATCATGACGACCAAAAATTTCGCACGCGAAAGGTCAATCGAATTCAGCACAGGGATTGGCTTTCAGGAAAGCGGCTCATCGCTGTATGATGCCGGGCAATATGGCTCAAAATTCGGGCTATCGGCTTCAAGCGGATTAATTGATGATAAATATGCTTTTTATACTCGTGTAAATCGCATTAATTCATTCGGTTACCGCGACCAATCTTGGGCATCATTGAACAGCTATCAATTCGGCTTTGCACGATTCGATGAAAATCTCACAACGCAAATTAATTTTATTGCAGGTTCGCAATATGACGGCTTGGCTTATACGGGTTTGCCAAAAGCATATGTAAAAGATGCCGACAAAAGAAGAGCCAATTACAATTATTGGTCATACGACCGCGAAAACGGGGCTGAAGTAGATTGGGTAACAGTTCGACGCAATCAAGAAGTAGAGCAATTCTCGCAACCACAAATTGAACTATTGAATGATTGGCACATTTCCGAGAATCTTGAACTGAAATCAGCACTTTTTTTCAAAACCGGACAAGGCTATTTTGATTATGACGGCACAGGATGGACAGATGCCTCATCATTCCGTCTGAATGAGCAAAATGGCTATCCCAATGCCAATGACCCTACTAATCCGATAATACGTGCCTTCGTGGGTAATAAATATGGTGGATGGATTCCGCGTCTCGTTTTCAATCACGGAAACGGCATTTTCACAAGCGGAATGGAAATCAGAATGCACCGTTCAGGGCATTGGGGCAAAATCAATTATGCCGAAAATTTGCCTGTTAATTTCGACCCGGACTTTAAATTTTACAGCTATAATGGTATTCGCAATATTTTTTCTGTATTTTTCAATGAAAAATATTTCCTGAATGAAAGAATAGCACTGAATTTGGATGCACAAATAGTTTATCAATCATATGGAATCGAAAACGAGCGAGCCGGAAATGTTTACACGGAGTACTCAACCGTAGATGGAACTACAGTTGGCAATGGCGAAAGACTTTTTGATGTGAATTACATTTTCTTTAATCCACGAATCGGCGTTAACATCAACCTCACAGATGAAATGAACACATACATTTCGCTTGCACACACTTCTCGCGAGCCTCGGATGAAGAACCTCTATGCTGCAAGTGATGCCTTTTGGGGTGCGACTCCATTATTTGCAGTCGATACCGCAGATGGCACTCGGTACTATGACTTCAGCAAAGCACTCGTTAAACCCGAAAAGATGCTCAATCTCGAACTTGGTTGGGGATACTTGACTACAGATTTCAGCGTAAATGCGGTCTTTTATTGGATGGAATATACTGATGAGCTTGTCAAGAGCGGTCAAACCGATTTATTCGGCTCGCCGATTGACGGCAATGCACCAAATACCCGCCATTACGGGATTGAGCTTCAGGCTACGAAAATATTTAATCTCTCAAATTCATTCGATTTGACAATCAGTGGCAACGCAACTTATAGCCAAAATAAAATTATCGAATACAATTTCCAAACCGATGAAGGTCAAATCTCTCTTGCGGATAATAATATTGCCGGATTCCCCGATTTTATGGCAAATTTACGAGTCGGCTTAAGCACCAAAGATTTGTACTTTGGAGTAGCATTAAAGCATGTCGGCACCTACAAAACGGACAATTTCGGTGATATGCTGACAAGTGATGAGCGAATCAGAAGTCATCTCGGAGGTGGATATTACGCCGATAACAACTTTGACGCATATACAGTGCTGGATGCAAGCCTGATTTACACATTCAAGCAATTACCGTTTTTCGAAGAAATGAAAATTCATGCCGTAGTGAACAATCTGACGAATTTGTACTATGCTTCGGGCGCCATCGGACCGGAATTTTTCCCTGCCGCCGAACGAAATTATTGGGTGAACTTCGTATTTGGGATGTAAAGGGAAATGCACTGAATTGGTGAATTTTACGTTTAAATTAAAGCTATCAAACTTTAAACTTGATAGCTTTAATTGTATTAATTGTGTTAAATTTGTATCAACTTTTTTGAGAGAATATGAAATGCATGTAAAAACAGATATTAGATTAGGCGATTGTACTGATATTTTGAAACAATTACCGGATAATTCTGTTGATTTGGTCTTCACATCACCTCCATATGCTGACCAAAGGATAAACACTTATGGCGGTATCCCTGTGGAACAATATGTAGATTGGTTTTTACCGATAGCATTTGAGCTATTCAGAGTTTTAAAACCAACAGGCACATTCGTTTTAAATATTAAGGAAAAAGTATCTAATGGCGAAAGAAGCACCTATGTGTTAGAGTTAATTTTGGAAATGCGTAAGCAAGGTTGGCTTTGGACTGAGGAATTTATTTGGCATAAAAAGAATAGTTATCCCGGTAAATGGCCCAATCGTTTTCGCGATTCTTGGGAAAGACTTATTCAATTTAACAAAGATAAAAAATTCAATATGTACCAAGAAGCTGTGATGGTACCAATGGGAGATTGGAAAAAGTCAAGGATGAAAAATCTTAGCGAAAGAGATAAAGTTAGAGATGAATCAAAAGTTGGGAGCGGATTTGGTAAAAACATATCGAATTGGATAGATAGAGATTTAGCATATCCGACAAATGTTATTCACTTAGCAACAGAATGTAATAATAAGAATCACAGTGCAGCATTTCCCGAGGGTTTGCCTGAATGGTTCATAAAACTATTCACAAAGCCCGGTGATACAGTACTTGACCCGTTTATGGGTTCAGGTACAACTAACTTTGTTGCTAAAAGAATGAATCGTAATTCAATAGGCATTGAACTGCTACCGGAATATTTTGACTTAGTAGCCACGGAGATCTACAAAGAAGAATTTGTATTATTTGAAAAAGAGGAAAAATATGCAAAGTAGCCTAATTGATGACGTCCATCAATATGTGATAGAAAATATCGGTACGTTTCATAAAAAAAGAATTGAAAGACTCAATAAGCTGAAATTAAAGACAGTATTATTAAAGAAAAATCCTTATCTATTCAAAGCTAAATATTTACTTACTTCAGAGCAAATCATAAAAAGTTTAACAGATGCTTTCATCTCTTCAAACGAAGAAACTATATTTGGCGAATGGCTTGAAGGATTAGCGATACATATTAATAATGCAGTATATGGTGGTCGAAAATCAGGAATTCCAGGCATTGACTTAGAGTTTGACCGTGAAAATGTTAGATATATAGTAGCTATAAAGTCAGGGCCCAATTGGGGAAACAGTAGCCAAGTATCTAAATTGATAAGTGATTTCAAAACAGCAAGTATAACTTTGAGAACTAGTAATTCTAAATTAATTATCACGGCTGTCAATGGTTGTTGTTATGGAAAAGAGAACACACCTGACAAGGGTACATATTTCAAGTATTGTGGTCAAGAGTTCTGGTCATTCATTTCGGGAGTAGATTCACTATATACAGATTTGATTGAACCAATTGGTTTTAATGCTAAGGAAAAGAATGATGAATTTATGGAAGCGTATGCAATGATGATAAATAAATTCACAAAAGAATTTGCAAATGAGTTTTGTGATAATAAGGGTAATATTGACTGGGCAAAACTTGTTATTTTCAACTCGAGCTTTAAAAACAAAAATCAGATTGAAAAGTAGAATACAGAATCTTCACCTTCCCCAAAAAATTTATTATCAATAAATTCACTTAAAACATTGATTTTATGTTTCGGAGAATGACATTATATCATTTTCTTTCTCAATACCTACGCAAATAAAAATTTCATTCAAAAAAATACTACATAAACTTTGAAAATACGCTCACATTTTGTATTTTGAACTTTATATTTGACGAATTTTTGGAAATCATGAAATAAATATGTTAAAATTGACAACTAACAATTTTTTATTAATTAATACATAAAGATGCCATGAGCAGTTACAACCCGTTCAACTCTACCATTTTTAATAAGGTCATTATGGCTGGGACAGGTGTGATACTTGTTCTTTTCGTAATTGGTCATATGGTCGGAAATTTGCAGGTTTTCTTGGGCGCAGATGTATTCAATACTTACGCACATTTTCTGAAAAGCACGGGCGAATTGCTTTGGATTATGCGTTTAGTGTTGCTTCTTTGCGTAGTGCTTCATGTTTATACTTCTCTCAAATTGAAGTTTCTGAACATGAAAGCCCGACCGGAAGGATATAGTGTCACAAGCTATGTCAAATCCACTCTTTATTCCCGTACTATGATTTATTCGGGAATAGTGATTTTTCTATTCGTTGTATATCACTTATTGCATTTCACCGCTTTCGTAACCAACCCCGAATATGCTGACTATAGCGAAAACTATGGTCCGGTGTTGCAATCATCCGGAATGATTGACCACAGTGGCAACATTATTCAGGTTACCGAAGGTGAAGGAATTTTTGACAGACATGATGCTTACAAGATGGTGATTACAGGATTCAACAAGCCAATTGTAGCTATTGTCTATATTTTAGCAGTGCTGTTTTTGGCATTGCATTTATCTCATGCTATTCAATCAATGTTCCAAACATTGGGATGGAGCGGTCCGAAAACGACTCCCCGATTGATGCTCGTTAGCAAGCTTATCGGGTGGGGATTATTCGTAGGGTTTGCTTCAATTCCCGTTTCGGTGTTAATTTTCGGATTAGGTAAAGGAGTAATAGGATAATGAAATTAGATTCAAAAATACCATCCGGACCAATTGCACAATCATGGGACAAATATCGCTTTGATATGAAGCTGATTAATCCCGCTAACAAGCGCAAATTCAAGATTTTAGTCGTCGGTACCGGACTTGCAGGTGGCGCTGCTGCTGCCACTTTTGGCGAACTTGGCTACAATGTTGAAACATTTACCTATAACGATAGCCCGAGACGCGCTCATAGCATCGCTGCACAAGGCGGAATTAATGCTGCGAAAAATTACCAAAATGACGGTGATTCCATTTGGAGACTATTTTACGATACAGTCAAAGGTGGCGATTACCGTGCTCGCGAAGCTAATGTTTATCGCTTAGCACAAGTTAGCGCCAATATTATTGACCAATGCGTAGCTCAGGGCGTCCCTTTTGCACGAGAATACGGCGGAACCTTGGCTAACCGTTCATTCGGTGGGGCGCAGGTCTCGCGAACATTTTATGCTCGGGGACAAACGGGGCAACAACTTCTACTTGGGGCATATTCGGCACTTAATCGCCAAATTGCTGCAGGAAAAGTAAAATCGCACACTCGCAAAGAGATGTTGGATGTAGTCTTAGTTGATGGCTATGCCAGAGGAATTGTCACTCGCGACCTCGTTACGGGCAAAATCGAATCCCACGTTGGCGATGCAGTCGTGCTTGCTACAGGCGGTTACGGCAATGTATTTTTCCTCTCGACAAATGCTCAGGCTTGCAACGTTACTGCAACTTATCGTGCTTACAAAAAGGGGGCATTATTTGCAAATCCATGCTTTACACAAATTCACCCGACTTGCATTCCTGTTAGTGGCGACCACCAATCCAAGCTAACGTTAATGTCGGAATCGCTCAGAAATGATGGCAGAATTTGGGTTCCAAAGAACAAAGGCGATAATCGTGCACCTCAGGATATTCCCGAACAAGACCGCGATTACTACTTAGAACGCAAATACCCGAGTTTTGGCAATCTTTCACCTCGCGATATTTCATCACGTGCAGCTAAACAAGTTTGCGACGAAGGTCGTGGCGTTGGCAGCACAGGTTATGGTGTTTATCTTGATTTCGCAGATGCAATCGGACGCTTAGGCAAACATGCCATCGAAGAACGCTACGGAAATCTTTTCGAAATGTACGAACGCATTACGGGCGAAGACCCATATACAACGCCGATGCGCATTTATCCTGCATCGCATTATACAATGGGTGGCTTATGGGTTGATTATAATTTGATGAGCAATGTTCCCGGATTGCACGTTATCGGCGAAGCTAATTTCTCCGACCATGGAGCAAATCGTCTCGGCGCAAGTGCATTGATGCAAGGTTTGGCAGACGGCTATTTTGTAATTCCATACACAATCGGTCATTTCTTTGCCAACAATCCGGTTGATAAAAGTGTCACAACTTCGCATCCCGAATTCCAAAAAGCAGAGCAAGAAGCTAAAGAAAAAATCAACTTATTGCTTTCGATTAACGGTAAACGAACTCCTACATCATTTCACAAAGAATTGGGTACCTTAATTTGGGATAAAGTTGGAATGGCGAGAAATGAAGCCGGTTTGAAAGAAGCAATCGCAAGAATTCCTCAAATTAGAGAAGAATTTTGGGCGAATTTGAACGTCACAGGCGAACCCGACTCGCTCAATATGGCACTCGAAAAAGCTTTGCGAGTAGCCGATTTCCTCGAATTTGCCGAAGTCATGGCATGGGACGCACTCGAACGAGATGAATCCTGTGGTGGTCATTTCCGCGAAGAACACCAAACTCCCGATGGCGAAGCAGTTCGTAATGACGAAAAATTTGCACACGTCGCAGCTTGGGAATACACCGGAGTGGGCACTAAGCCAAACAGACACAAAGAAGAATTAACTTTCGAAAATGTACCCTTATCTGTCAGGAGTTATAAATAATGAAACTAACACTTAATATATGGAGACAAAAGGACAAGAACTCCAAAGGGCAGTTTGAAAACTATAATTTGAACGAAGTATCGCCCGATATGTCATTTTTGGAAATGCTCGACGTGCTGAACGAAGATTTGCTCCACAAGGGCGATGAACCCGTTGCATTCGACCACGATTGCCGCGAAGGTATTTGCGGAGCCTGCTCGATGACAATTAACGGTCGCCCGCACGGTCCCGAGAAGCAAACTACCACGTGCCAGCTTCATATGCGCAAATTCAACGACGGCGAAACAATCACGATAGAGCCTTTCAGAGCGAAACCTTTCCCGGTAATCCGAGATTTAATAGTTGACCGCACATCGTTTGACCGAATTCAACAAGCGGGAGGCTTCGTATCGGTCAACACCGGCAGTTCGCCCGATTCCAACGCAGTGCCTATCGCAAAAGTTGCAGCCGACAAAGCATTCGATGCTGCAGCATGTATTGGTTGCGGTGCATGTGTAGCGGCTTGCCCCAACGGTGCAGCGATGCTCTTCACATCCGCTAAAATTGGGCAATTTGCTTTACTTCCGCAAGGACAGCCCGAACGCAAAGAACGCGTTATAGCAATGGTGAAGCAAATGGATTCCGAAGGATTTGGCGCTTGCACAAACCACTACGAATGTGAAGCAGCTTGCCCCAAAGGCATTTCCGTCGAATTCATAGCAATGATGAACCGCGACTTTATGAAAGCATCTTTTTCCAGATAAATCACAGAATTAAATAATTAAATCCCTGCTCCTTCGGAAGCGGGGATTTTTTTTTTGTTTGGAACAGGATTATCACGAAATCTTGATAATCCTGTTCAAGAATGACATGTCTTTGAATTGTTTTAGTTCGTCCTAAAATAATTTCGTAACACTCCCTAATCCACTCTTGCAAGAGGGGGATAACCCTACCCCAACTCGAACGAGGTTACGCCGAATATTTTGGGTAAGTCTATGAGCGGTTCTTCGCCGGTGTACATTCGGGCGGTCTCGAAGACTTTTTTCATTTCGTATTTGTGGGCTAAGTCAACGGCAAAGAGGTTTGCTTCGGGCGTATCGAAATAAATTAGCTCATCGGCGGCTTTGTTTGCTAAAGCTTTGTAAATTTGCTCGGCAATGTGGATATCATCGGCAAATAGAGGTCCGATTTTGTAGCCTTTGCGGCAGGAACGGATAACTCCATAGCCTTTGACGCGGTTTTCGTCGTAAAACACGTATGAGTGCGAATTTATCATTTCGAGCCAACCCTTCAAGAACTTTTCGCGTCTGACCGGAAAACATCTCGAATCGTAATCGGCGATTTCCTGAAAATCAATAATTTTAGCAGGGACGACTTCCGGGTCAAGAATATATTTATCGCCAATACCTTCGAAACGAATATTTTTGTAAGCCTCTTTGAATCCCAAGCGTTTGTAATTTTCGACTCTTGCGACTACTCCGTCTATGCCGATATTCAGGTCTTTTAGGTAGTTTAGCGCTGCCATCCCTAATTGAGTGCCGACAACAGTTCCGCGATAATCACTATCCACAATGTAAAAGCCGATAAATCCGAATCCGTCGCCATAATTGACTGCTGAAATTGTCCCGACTACTCTGCCTTTGTATTCAGCTAACAAAAACCCTTGTGGGTCGGTATTAAAAAAAGTAATTCCGTCGTTCAATCCGGGATTCCAGCCTTCTTTATATGCAAGATGCATGGCTATTTCGATTTCGGCCAATTCCATTTTGCGAACAATGCAATTCATATTGATACCTTTACTTTTTGTTAAAAATTTCAGTTTTTAAGTTGTCACACTCATTAAAAGCAAACTTTTTCGATAAAGCTAAAGTTGTAAATATCGTGATTACCGACCCTGCAAAGATAGTAATAATTATTATAACTTGGTACTTAATTGCAGTCATAGGGTTGCTTCCGCTCAAAATTTGCCCCGTCATCATCCCGGGCAACCAAATTAAACCAATCACCGCTGTCGAAGCAATTACTGGATTAAAAGCCTCGCGATAGGCTCGGGTATTGAATTTCATAAGCGCTTCGTGTAGCGATGCACCGCAAAGCAAATCATATTTAAGTTTTTCATATTCGGAATTGATTTGATTGAAATATGTTCTGATGCCGATAATTGCCGCATTCAAAGTATTACCGATTATCATGCCCATTATTGGGATTAAATATCGTGCTTCGAAAATATGCTCGGTACCGATAACTGCAAAACCATATACACAGCCGTTAATTACAACATTTGTCGCAATTGCAGCTAAAATAGGTACGAAAATGAATTTCAGTTTCAAATCACTTCGTTTGCTGACTGAAAGCGATGCTGCTACAATCATCACAAGCACCCAAGCCAAATTGATTAGTGGTGAATCAATTTCGAATATCACTTCTAAATATAGTCCAACAAGCATCAACTGAACAACCATTCTGCCAAATGCAATCAGAGTATCTTTTACGAGACCGGTTTTGTAGTAGTAAAAGACATAAATTGGCACGAGTAAAATGAGCGAGCCGACAAAAAGCGATGTCCAGGAAATGTCGTAGCCGTTCATTTTTGTTCCAAATTTGTGATACTTGTGCAAATTCCTTTCAAGACAAGGTCATGCGTCGAGATAATGATGATTTTGTCTCTGAGATTGCTTATGTACGTAGCTACGATTTCTTTCGAGCGGTCGTCCAAACCAGAACTTGGCTCATCGAATATCATAATTTGTTTGTCGAGCAAAGTTGCAATTGCGATAGCAATTCTTTGCTTTTCGCCGCCCGAAGTACTTTTGAATTCGGATTCGAGGATGCTTTCTTCAAGTGCGAGATGTTTTATCACCGAGAGAATTTGTTTTCTATTTGGACGTTTTAACTTGTTGGTTTTAAAATCAAATCTGCTTTGGATTGTATCCCACACTTTGCCCGAACCGATTATATTTACATTTTGAGGCACATATGCGGTGCAAGCGCGGAGCATTTTGAAATCTTGCGCTTCGGCAATTTTCCCATCGAATAGAATATAACCTTTATCAGGAAAATCAAAACCCAAAACCATGTTAATAATGGTAGATTTTCCACTGCCGGATTTTCCAATCAAACCATGAATTTCGCCGACTTTGAAATTAATATCAAGTCCCGCGAAAAGTTCACGCTCGGTAAAATTTTTATAAACTTCTTGCAATTCGATTGATTTAAACATCAACAAATTTAACGATAAATTCGCTGAGTATTAATTACGTAATAATATAAATTTTGCTTATATTTAAAGTCATTCTATTTGCAAATTTTTGAATTATATGAATAAGAGCCGGGAGAAAAAAAAATGAAAAAGATTGGAATCGTTTACGGGAACGAATTGTCATTCCCACAAGAATTAGTCGAACGCATCAACTCTAAAACAGACAAATTCACAGCAGTATCACTTACGATTGACGCAATAAAAAACACTGAGATAATAGACTACAGCGTAATTTTCGACAGAATATCATACAGAGTACCATTTTATAATTCATTTTTGAAATTGGCTTTGTTGAACGGCACTAAGGTAGTAAACAATCCTTTTTGGAATTGTGCGGATAATAATATATTCCAATCTGCATTGGCTGCAAAAATCGGATTCCCGACTCTAAAGACCGTGTTGTTGCCAAGCAAAGAATTGCCGGACGATACGAACACTGATACTTTTCACAATTTGAAATACCCTCTGAATTGGGATGAAGTGTTTTCTTATGTCAAATTCCCTGCATATTTGAAGCCGAATTACGGTCATACATCAGCGAATGCCTACAAAGTTTACAATCGCAAGGAATTCTTCTCTGCTTACGAACTTACAGGGAAAAACCCGATGGTAATTCAAGAATCTATTGATTTTGATGCATATTACAGATGTTTTGTGATTGCACGCAATCGTATTTTGATTGTAAAATACGAACCGGGCAAGCCATTGCATATGCGTTATGAAAAGACTAACGAAGGCATTGATGAATCGGTCGTGAATTTGTTGACTCCAATTTGTAATGAAATATCAAATCTTTTGGGATTTGAATTTAATTCGATTGATTTCGGTTTACTGAACGGCATTGCTTATGCGATAGATTTAGTGAATCCCACTCCGCTTGCAGATAAAGAATATCTTGGCGACAATCATTTTGAGTGGTTAATCGAAAATACTGCCGATTATCTGCTCGAATTAGCATCCGCTCATAAGAGTCCAACAAATGACTTAACTTTTAAAGGGCTGATTTTCGGTGAATCAGATAATTCAGCTACGTCAAAGCCGGTAAAAAAAGCTCGTGCAACAAAAGAAGTCGCTCCCAAAACAGAAACGGGCGATGCTCCCAAAAAGAGAGGACGCCCGCGTAAGGAATCGTAATTGATTTTTAATTTATTTTTTCGAGCATACGTCTAACAATTTCATTTGCTGAAACGCTTTCGGATTCGGCATTGAAATTTGTTACTATTCTATGGCGCAAAACGGGCAATGCTACAGCCTTAACGTCATCAATATCGGGAGTAAATTTACCCAAGATTGCTGCACGTGATTTGGCGCCTAATATTAAATATTGCGATGCTCGTGGACCCGCTCCATAGCTTATATAATCTTTGATGAAATCAAGTTCGGTCTCTACGGGACGAGTTGCTGTTACAAGTTTCACTGCATATTTGATTACATTATCCGCAACGGGAATTTTTCTGACTAAATCTTGGAATTCGAGTATTTGCTCTCCATTCAAAATTTTATTAACAACAGGTTTGTGCTCGGTTGTCGTGGCTCGGACGATTTCAATCTCTTCGTCGAAACTCGGATAATCAAGCCAAATATTGAACATGAAACGGTCTAATTGGGCTTCCGGCAATGGGTATGTACCTTCCTGCTCAATTGGGTTTTGTGTAGCCAAAACGAAAAAAGGCTCGTCTAATTTATAAGTCGTGCCGGCAGCAGTAACAGCGTGCTCTTCCATAGCTTCGAGCAATGCAGCTTGAGTTTTGGGAGGAGTTCTGTTGATTTCATCAGCTAAAACGATATTAGCAAAAATTGGACCTTTGACGAAACGAAAATGTTTGTGTCCTGTGCTCAAATCATCTTCGATGATTTCAGTTCCGCTTATATCGCCTGGCATCAAGTCAGGTGTGAATTGCACACGGCTGAAATTCAAATCCATCGCACGTGATAAGGTACGGATAAGTAAAGTTTTTGCAAGACCCGGCACACCGATTAAAAGCACGTGCCCCCGTGCAAACATAGCGATAATTAGTTGCTCTACAATTGCATTTTGACCAATGATAACTTTGCCGATTTCACCCTTTACGTCTTTTATCGTTTTCGAAAGTCTATCGAGCAATTCTTTGTCTGAAATATTAGAAGCCATGTTTCCCTTAGTTGATAATATGCAAAAATACTAAGACGAACGAACTTTATGTTCATTTACAACGATAAGATATTAAAGTTTCACCTGATTTTATTTCTAAAAGTGTTAATTTTGTTGTTTATATAAAAGCAAAAAAGAAAATCATGCTTCAAGTTATTCAATATCAGAAAAGTGGAAAGATTTCAGTCGAGCAAGTTCCGGCTCCGGAATGCCCTCCAAACGGCATCTTGGTGCGTAATCACTATTCGTTGATTAGCGCCGGAACCGAGAAAACGACTGTTACCAAGGCAAAGAGTTCGCTTTTTCAGCGTGCTCGCCGCCAACCCGAAGATTTGAAATTAGTACTTGATTTTATTAAAAAAGAGGGAATTCTCTCTACATTCAAGCGAATAAAAAACACACTTGATTCTTACAAGCCCTTGGGATATAGCTCAGCAGGGGAAGTTATCGTGAGTAAATCCGATAAGTTCCAACCCGGAGATTTGGTCGCATGTGCCGGTGCCGGAATCGCTAATCATGCTGAAATTATCGCAGTACCGGAAAATCTTGCAGTGAAAATTCCCGATGGTGTGAGTGCAAAGCAAGCCTCATTCGCTACTTTGGGAGCGATTGCAATGCAGGGAGTCAGACAAGCTCAACCTCGAATCGGCGAATCAGTAGCCGTAATCGGACTTGGGCTTATCGGCAATATTACAGTTCAGCTATTAAAAGCATCAGGTTGCAGAGTCGCAGGCTTGGATATTGACTCATCATTATTTGAAAATGCCAAACTATGCGGATGTGATGAAACATTCTTATCAGATTCCGCCGCTGTTCCAAAATTAAACGAATTCACTCGTGGCGCAGGTTTTGACTCAGTCATTCTTACTGCAGGGACATCTTCAAACGTGCCGGTTGAATTGGCTATGGAAATAGTTCGTAAAAAAGGGACCGTCGTCGTTGTGGGCGCTGTTGGGATGAATATTCCTCGCACTCATTTTTATTTAAAAGAAGTTGATTTCAAAATTTCTTCAAGCTATGGTCCCGGGCGATACGACCCGGATTACGAATCCAAAGGAATTGACTATCCGATTGCATATGTACGATGGACTGAAAATCGAAATATGCAATCAATCCTGGATTTGATTGCGATGGGCAAACTTAATACCGATATTATTACTTCTCATACTTTCGATTTGAATGATGCTAATAAAGCATATTCAATGATAACAGGTGAAGTAGATGATAAATACACGGGAATTGTACTAAAATATGACAATACGAAAAATGAAATTGTCAAATCAATATCAAGCGCCAAAGTTGAAAAAAATCCAAATCCCGGAATCGGCTTTATCGGGCTTGGTACATTTGCTCAAAATTATCTGATTCCGCCTCTCAAATCTGCAAATGCAAATTTGGTTGCCGTGGCATCCAATACGCCAATCAACGCAAAAACAGCTGCCGAACGCAATGGATTTGCAGTTTGCACGACTGACGGTTTGGAAGTTATCAATAAAGCTGACGTGAGTGTAGTTTTTTGTGCTACAAGGCACGATAGCCATGCACAATTTGTAACTGCATCGCTCAAAGCAGGGAAGCCAATATTTGTCGAAAAGCCTCTTGCTATTAACTACGAGGAACTTGAGCAAATCATAGAAACCTACCAAGCAACTAAAACACCACTCATGGTTGGGTTTAACCGAAGATTTTCAAGAGCATTTACAGAAATCAAGAAGCAAATTGCCGGCAGAACATATCCGATTGTTATGACTTATCGCGTAAATGCAGGTTTTATTCCCAAAACTCATTGGGTGCAATCGCCCGAACAAGGCGGCAGAATTATCGGCGAAGTATGTCATTTCGTAGATTGCATGGTCTATCTGACGGGTTCATTGCCAAAAACTGTTTTTGCAACTAGTGTTTCAAGCGATAATATCGCTGATACAGACAGCGATAATATATCAATTAATCTTACTTTTGCTGATGGTAGTATTGGGAATATTATCTATACAGCAAAAGGTGGTGCGATGATGCCAAAAGAATATTGCGAAGTTTTTGCATCTAATGTAAGTTATATTATGGATAATTTCAATAAAATGACTATATTCGATAAAAGTGGAACGAAAATTATCGAAACAGGTGGAATGAAAGGAATCAATGAAGAAGTCGCAAAATTTATGAATTCGATTACAAATGGATTGCCAATGCCGATTACTCCGCAGGAAATTTTCGCTGTTACTGAAGCGACTTTCGTGGCTGTCGAATCTCTCAAGACCGGATTACCGGGCACTCTTAAATATACATGGAATAAAACTACTGAGGTCTCATGAAAAGAATAGCACTTATAATTCTGACACTTTTAATTGTGATTGTTGTACAATCTTTCGGGTACACTCCTTTAAGCAAATCAAATATCGAAGAAATTGTTCCTTCGACAACAAGGTTAGTGACCGATTTGTCTGGCAATTGGGAGCATTCTTACAACGAAGTTGATTGGCGCGCAGTCAAATTGCCATATTCAGAAGAATCAAACCGCCAAAGTATTTACAAACGTGCGGTGGTGCTTCCTGAAAAACTTTCAGAATCTTATTCGTGGCAATTATTTTTTCTTGGGATTGACCACCAAATCGAAGTCTATTGGAATGACCAATTCATAGGTCGTTACTTTGGTGGTTTGGTACCTTTTGAAGTTAAAATTCCAGATAGAGTTATCAGGGGCGGAACAAATTCAGTCAAACTTGTCATTTCGCCTGCCCGTAGCAGCACTAAGATGATTCGGACTCAACATCTTTTGGCGAGGAAAATCTATACAGGCGTCATACGCGAGATACTTTTATGTGGCACACCTCATGTTTGGATTTCGGATATTGGACTTAAGACTACTTTCAACGATAATATGAGTTTGGCGAATATCGCTACAAAAATCAATGTTAGTGCCGGGAACTTGAAATATCTCGCTGTAAAAAAACCCGAAAATGATTCAATAGGCATCATTTCTACAAATAAAGAAGAATATTCGGTAGATGTGAAAGTCAAATCTGCTGATGAAGCTTTGCTTTTGAATTCTGAACGAAAAGTATTTACTATCGAAAGTGAAAGAACCGCCATAGTTCCTATTTCTTTTTCTTTATCGAATCCTAATCTTTGGAGCCCGGATAATCCTTATCTTTATATAGCCGAAATTACAGTCTATAAAGGTGGAATCAAAATTGATGATTACACACTTAATTTTGGTGTCAAAGAACTCGTCATAGTCAAAGATGACAATAAACCTCAAATTTTACTGAACCGACAACCGTTTAAGATAAAGGGTGTAGGCTATATAGAAGATATTGCTAATGGTGGGCAAACTTTGTTTTTCAAGAGCATGGTCGAAGATATTGAGATGATAAAAATCTTGGGAGCGAATTTTATACGCACAAAATACTCTCCTCCACACCCGCTATTTGTAAATTTATGCGACCGCAATGGGATTTTGCTCGGAATAGATTTGCCCATTTATGATACTCCGATTCCGCTTTTGAATATGGACGAAATCCAAATTTATACCCTTAATATAGCCAAACAATTCATAAGCGTTTATGATAATCATGCGAGTGTCTTTTCCTGGATTATATCTGACGGCGTTCCGGAATCCGATAATTCTAACAAAAGTTTTTATGATAAAATAATCGAGGTATTCAGAAAAAATTCAAATAAGCTGTTGGCTAAAATCATTCCTTTTGGATTTTCAAATGTCCAAACGGAAGGATTTGATTTGATTGGTTTGCGAGATGCAAGGATGGATAACAATTTGTCCGAAGTAGTTGAAGAATTCGCGAAGCTCAAGAAATCCGCCGGAGGGCTGCCTGTGTTTATGAGCTATGGTTCTTTGATACAGCCCTTCAATCATAACGGATATAGCGACCCACTTTCAATCGAATCGCAATCATATAAGATTTTGAATACTTTTAAAATCGTAAATAACAATAACGGCTCCGGTAGCTTAATTTCAAATTTCAATGACTATCTCCAACATAATCCGCTCTTAATAATAAATGGAGATGACCCCTATCTCAATACTGCCGGATTGGTGGACAGAGATAGGAACCAAAGGTTGACTTATTCTACGGTTCAAGCTATTTTCAATGATGAAAAAGACCCATTGTTGAACGCAGGAAGCCACAGAGAATCCACTCCAATTTCATTTATTGCAGTTGGACTTGTTCTCGGCATCTTGTTAATTTTACTTGTTAACAGATTCCGTCGTTTTCGCGAATATTTGCTCCGTTCATTGCTTCGCCCATATAATTTTTATTCCGATATTCGCGACCAACGGATTATTTCATCATTACAAACAATATTGCTTGGAGTCCTGATTTCACTTACAGTAGGAATTTACCTTGCATCTATTTTTTATTTTTACAAAGATAGTTTCGTTTTTCAATACGTTTTGATGTTAATAATTCCAAGCAAGGCACTGCAAATAGCCTTCTACAAATTAATTTGGATGCCTGAAGTTACATTCGTCATAATATCTATAATCAGTTTGGGTTTAGCTTTTTTGACCGCTGCCTTAATCAAGGGATTATCATTAGTATTTAGAGCCAGAGTGTATTTTAACGATTGTAACGTTTTGTCTTTTTGGGCAGCTTTACCGGCGATTTTATTGTTGCCGATTTCGATTATTTTGATTAGAATATTGGCGATGTCACCTGCAACAATTTGGATTTTCATCCTGTTGTATCTATTTACAAGTACATGGACAATTGCAAGATTATTACGCTCTACGTCAATTTTATTTGATGTTCAAACACACCGAGTCTATTTTGCAGGGTTGATTTTGTTCGTTTTAATAATTGGAGTACCTCTTGTATTTTACCAAATTAACAATTCGATATTGGCTTATGCTCAGTATTTTATACAAATATTCTTGAGTTAAATTTATGAAAGCACTATACGAAACTGATTTGCAGGGTTTCAACCTTGTTCGCAAAGGCAAAGTTCGCGATGTTTATGACCTCGGAGAAAATCTGCTATTTGTCGCAACTGATAGGATTTCGGCTTTTGATGTAATTATGCGGCAACCTGTCCCTCAAAAAGGTGCAATTTTGAGCCGAATTTCAGCTTTTTGGTTCGCTCAAACAGGGCATCTAATCAAGAATCATTTCCAAACTATGGAAGTGACGGAATATCCCGAAAAATTAGCAGTCTATAGGAAAATACTCAAAGACCGCTCAATGATTGTTGCAAAAGCAACGCCGTTTCCGATTGAATGTGTTGTTAGGGGATATTTGGCAGGTTCGGGATGGAAGGAATACCAATCAAATCGTGCGGTTTGCGGAATTGATTTGCCCGAAGGATTAGTACAATACGGGCAATTACCCGAGCCAATATACACTCCCGCCACAAAAGCTGAATCGGGTCACGACGAAAATATATCTTTCGAACAATCAACCGCCATCATCGGTGAAAAAGATGCTTCTTTCCTGAGAGATATTTCATTGAAAATATACAAATTCGCTCATGAATTCATGTTGCAACGAGGCATTATACTTGCGGACACAAAATTTGAATTCGGCAAAAATTCGGATGGCGAAATAATTTTGATTGATGAAGTACTAACGCCCGATTCATCTCGTTTTTGGCTCAAGGAAACATACAAACCCGGTGAAGAACAATACAATTTCGACAAACAAATTTTGCGTGACTATTTGGAAACCATTGCTTGGAATAAACAAGCACCAGCTCCCGAACTTCCCGATGAAATCTTGTATTTCACATTGGAAAAATATAAAAAAGCATACGAACTAATAACCGGCGATACTTGGGAATCGGAATAATTATATGAAGCCAAAGCCTTTGTTCGTTAATGACCCAAAAGTTGTAGCAATTGATTGGTTACTAATGATCCCTGTATTGCTTTTAATTGTTGCCGGCTTAATATCTATTTATAGTTCGACTGCTGACGCCGACGCTTCCTCTTATTTTTTCAGACAATTAACTGCCGTAGGACTTGGTCTTGTGGTTATGATTGTCATCGTATTTCTACCGAAAAATTTTGTCAATACTGCTTCACCGTATGTTTATAGTGGAAGTGTATTGTTACTACTGATTGTGCTCTTATTTGGTACTGAAATTTACGGAACGAAGGGATGGTTAAGAATTGGTAGTTTTTCATTACAACCTGCAGAATTGGCAAAATTAGGATTACTTCTCGGATTGGCGAAATATATTTCGTCAAAAGGTGTGGACGTTGGTAATATACGAGGCAGTGGAATTTCATTCGTTTTAACCATCATTCCTGCTGTGTTGATTTATTTGCAACCTGACCATGGAACTGCAACAGTTATTGCTGCCATACTAGGTGGTGTATTATATTGGGCCGGTTTCAATCCCTTTATTATATTCTTCGTTTTAGTAATACCTGTCCTAATTTTGCTCGCACTTAAAGGTTTTGTTTTTTATGTCGTTGGTGCGGTTTTATTTTCAGGAATAGCCGTGTTATTCAAACGTAAAATAGTTTTGACGGCAATTGCAATCGGTATCTTCGTTGCAATTGGCTTCATTGCACCTTTAGTTTACGGTAGTTTACAAGACCACCAAAAATCAAGAATCGAGACATTTCTCAACCCGGGCAATGACCCTCGCGGAACGGGTTATAATGTGATTCAATCGAAAATGGCAGTCGGGAGTGGTGGACTGACAGGCAAAGGATTTATGCAAGGAACTCAAACTCAACTCAGGTATATCCCAATGCAAAGGACGGATTTCATTTATTCAGTCCCTACAGAAGAGTTTGGCTTTCTGGGTGGAGCTTCTGTATTGGTGCTCCTTTGTATAATATTAGTTCGATTAGTATCGCTTGCTTCGATGTTCGATAAATTTTCTAGTGTAATCGCAGCAGGGACAGCTATTATGTTCCTCTATCATTGTACGATTAATATCGGGATGGTTATAGGTTTGATACCTGTTATGGGGATACCATTGCCATTTATGAGCTATGGCGGAACTTCAATGTTGGTTAATTTAGCTGTTATAGGGATTATACTTAACAGCTACCGCAATCACAAAATCAAGCGAAATGTCTAATATTATTATCATAAATTAATTGATTATACGTGTTATCTCAAAGATTATTAAATTACTCTTATTATAGGAAATTTTATGGGAAAAATTAATGTCGAAGTTTTTGATAACTTCGCAATTATAAGTCCAAGTGGTCATTTTACAGGCGGAGAAGAAACAGATGAATTGGTTGAAGTAATTGATAAGAACGGTATCGCCGCTAATTCCAATTTGATTATCAATCTCAAAGATGTCCAATACCTAAGTTCTATTGTCATTGGTATTATTGTCAAAATGCACGTTAAGTTCAGCGAATCATCATACAAAATTATATTTTGCAATCTGAATAAAACCTTGATGGATGTTTTGAATATGACAAAAGTATCATCATACTTGATGATTACCGATGATATCGAATCAGCAAAAAGCAAGTTCACAAAAGCATAATTCCGTTATCACATGAAAAAAAATACCAACCGATAAAATAAATTATCGGTTTTTGTATTTATTATTTTAGTATTTGCAAACTTTTTTATACATTACTTTTTGTATTTGTACATTTCATAATCAGGAGTTTATATGTCAGCATTACAATTGAATATCCACCGCAAGAACCCCGAGGCAAACAAGATTCTCAAAGTTGTAGATGCATTGAGAGACGGTGCAGTCATCCTTTATCCGACTGATACTCAATTTACTCTCGGATGTGCATTATCCAACAAAGAAGCTATTTCAAGGCTGAGGGCTATTCGTAAGCTACCTGAATCGCAATCGCTTACTTTCTTGTGCGATTCGCTTTCTAACGTTTCTGAATTTGCTAAAGTTTCTGACGATGCGTATAAATTAATCAAAAGATTAGTGCCGGGACCCTTTACCTTTATTCTGCCCGCTTCAAAATTAGTCCCAAGATTTGCGCAAAATCCCAAAAGACTAACTGCCGGGATTAGAGTCCCTGAAAATATTCTTTCCCAAGCATTGCTCAAATCGCTTGAAGCTCCAATAATATCAATTTCTGCCAAATTACCGGACAGAGCTGTTATGTCTGACCCGAACGAAATATTAGAAGCATTTTCTAAACTTGTAGATATCGCTGTTAGTTCCGATGAATACGAATTTGCCGGCGAATCAACAATCGTTGATTTGACAGGAGATACTTACGAAATTATTCGCGAAGGAGCCGGAATGCAGAAACTCAAAGATTTCTTACTGTAATTTATCAAAATGTCGAACTATTTGAGATAGCTATTGAGTAAAGATAAAATTACGGTCACACCTGCTATCAGGTTACTGAGGAACTTCAACGTTGATTTTATTCCTTATGAGTACGATTACGAAGAAAAAGGCGGTACAAAGCAAACAGCTGATGAATTGAATGTTGAAGAGCATAATGTAATCAAAACATTAATTCTTGACGCTGACGGCGAAATTATCTGCATGCTCATGCATGGCGATAAAGAGGTCTCGCTTAAAGAGCTTGCAAGAATCATGGGTGTCAAAAAGGTCGAACCTTGCGATGCTAAAATCGCAATGAATGCAACGGGTTATATGTTCGGTGGGACGAGCCCTTTTGGCACAAAAAAGAATTTACCTGTCTATGTACAAGTAACCATTTTTGATTTGGAACGTATTTATATTAATGGCGGAAAACGGGGCTTAATTTTGCAATTAAGCCCCGATATTATTAAGACAGTTCTGAATCCGGAACTTGTAGATGTTGCAATTTAATTATCGGAAATATATGAAATTCTTCATTTTATTGGCTATGCTGACTATCACTATAGCTATTTCGGCAAAAGCCGAACAAACACCCTTAGCCGCATTTCGCATTGACAGCTTGTGGTACGTGATAGACCAAGAAGGCAATCAACTATTTTCACCCTTAAATGTGAACTATATCAATGACTATTCGGAAGGATTTTACACCGTATTTCTAAAATACGAAGGTAAATCTCGATGGGCATTTATGAATGACGAAGGAAATATTGCAATTCCTGATTGCAATGTGGTTAGAAATTTTTCCAATGGCAGAGCGATGTTGATTCATATACTAGATACTTCAAATCAACTGAGTATGTATGGATTCATAGATAAAAATGGTAAAGAAGTTGTTCCATCAATTTATCTTGATGCGCTGAATTTCAGCGAAAACAAAGCTTGGGTCATGAACAGAAACGAGCGTGGATTCATTGATACGACCGGAAAATTTGTGATAAAATTCTATGACGAAACTTTCGGATATGCCTTTAGTGAGGGTTATGCCGCAGTGGTAAACGAAAACTCTCTTTTTGGATATGTAGATTCGACCGGCAAAGTTGTAATTGAATACAAATATGATGATGCAGCCGAATTCAAGGAAGGCTTGGCTCGAGTTAATGTGCTCGGTCTGTGGGGTTTTATTGATAAACAAGGTGTAATGCGAATTCCGACTCATTACGATTTTGCACTTGATTTCAGCTATGGTCATGCCTTTATTGGAAGAGCCGTTGACACTTACGAACAAGCCATTTGGGGCGTTGTCAACACATCAAACATTATGACTGTTGACTTTCAATACTCAGATGTACGTAATTTCTCCGAAGGCATGGGAGCTGTCAAATTAAACGATAAATGGCGATTTGTAAATTACATCGGTCAAAAGTTAATCGAACGCGAATTTGATTCTGCAGATAGATTCAAAAATGGTTTAGCATGGGCAGTTGACAATGAAACCAATGAACAAGGCTGGATTACTCCCGAAGGGAGATTCCTGATTCATATCCCCGAAGAAGCAGACACAGTAATTGATTTGCGATTCAACAATAAAGTCAAATAGTTATTTGCGTTTCTTTCCGCCTTGATTAGGACGCTTTTTCTGATTTCCGCTTTGGTCACGGTCTTGATTTTTTGCACCAGGCAATGTTCTGCCTTGTGATTCTGCTAATTCCTGAGCTTCACGCATTTTCTTTTGCAACCACGAATCTTTCTTAGGTGCTTTCTTAAGCATCTCAAGTGTTGGACGATTCTTGGAAAATTTGTTCAGATAAACTTGTTGAGCAATACTCAATAAATTGAACATGAAATAGTACAAATTCAAACCAGCCGGGAAGTACGAAAACATGAAAGTAAACATCACAGGCATTATATAAATCATGCTTTTTTGACGTGGGTCGGTAATAGTTAGCTTTTGTTGGAAGAACATTGTAATACCCATCAACAAAGCCAATCCCGAAATATGCGATAAACCGAGCACAGGGTATCCCCAGTCAATTATTTTATCATATACCGACAAATCTGTTATCCATAATGCAAAATGCGCTTGACGTAAATCTAATGAAGCTCGTAATAATTGCCATAATGCAAACAAAATCGGCATTTGGAGTAACATCGGCAAGCATCCACCAACGGGATTAACCCCATATTCGGAGTATAGCTTCATTATCTCCTGCTGCTGCTTTGTGTTGTCATCCTTGTACTTTTCACGGATTCTTGTCATCTCCGGAGCCAACAACTGCATTTTTTGTGCTGACTTCATTTGAGTGATTGACAATGGATGCAATAGCAGTTTCATAATGAAAGCAAATATGATAATTGCGATACCGTAATTGGGAACAAATCTATGGATGAATTTGAAAATTGGCAACATGAAATACTCGCTTATTTGGCGGATACCATATTTCCAACCCAAATTTACCATTGCTTGGAGATTACTTTCACGCAGAGCATCGTAATCAAGAGGACCAATGAAATATTTGAAGCTACGGCTTGTATTTTTGCCATCAAAAGGCACCCTGAGCGAGATTGTATAACGCTCAACTATACCTTCGTCTTTAATCTTTTTCATTCTGCCGCTCAAATCAGCTGTACCATCGAAACTTTGCCAAGGTTCGGGTACAATTGCGACACCGAAATACTTTGTTTTCAAAGCGATAAAATCAACTATTCCGGTCTCTTTTGATTCCGCTACTTCATTTTCTTTGTCTGCATTGACTTCGGCAACGTCGCCATTCATTTGTGCTAAGGCATGAGCTTCAGTTGATTCATCAACCGAGCTATATTCTTGATATCTTATACCGTCTTCCCATACAAGGTTATAGCCTCTGTTGGGAGGAATAATATCGTCCATTCCGAGCATTTCAATGTCTTGCTCAAATATATATTTATCGCCGTAAAATTTGTAGGTTCTGATGATTTTCTTAGTACTCGAAATAGCCAACTCAAAGCTGAATTCTGCCGAATCGGTACCCGTAATCTTCAAATTAAAGTTTTGGATATTGTTTGGAGTAAAATACAAATCACGAGAGTCAATTCTAATACCCTCAAAAGTCACAAAAGTCATGAACAGTTCGCCACGCTCAGTCCAAATCAATTGCGTTGGCACGCCGTCCCATTTTTTGAAATTTTTCAATCTCCAATTTCTTATAGCACCGCCTTTGCTAGATATTTGAGCAACTAACAAATCATTTTCGATGGTTACAAATTGCTCTGTGCCTTCGGTAAAAGGCGCAAAGACATTGCCGAATTTCTTAACTGAAGCAAGCGAATCGTCAAGTGGAACTATTTCCGTACTATCAGATTTGACAATTGGAGGCAAATCGTCTTCAATAACATTCGGACTAATTTGAGTTGTATCTGCTTTGGGTTTCTTTGGTGGTTCTTCATAATTTGCTTGTTGCCATAATGTCCATCCAACAACAACTATAAACATCATTACAAAACCTAATATCGTATTCCTATCCATGATTTCTTTGATTTGAATTTACAACAGAATGATTATGATTGCATCTTTCGGGAACAGGGTCAAAACCACCGCGATGCAAGGGGTGGCATTTAGAAATGCGTTTGATTGATAGCCAAGTACCACGTACTATGCCCCAGGTTTCGACCGATTCAATGGTGTATTGGGAGCAAGTTGGGTAAAATCTGCACGAAGGAGGCAACATAGGAGATATAAATTTTTTGTAAAATTTAATCGGTAGTATGATGAGATATTTTAAATAGTTGCCCAATTAAGTTCCTCTCGGTACATTTTGTATAATTTTGTTCAGTAATTGATGAACTCTTGGTTCAATGTCCTTAAGCCTTATCATCGAACTTGAATCAACTCTCACGCGCCAACTTATCGTCAAATATTTCAGTCCTATATGACTATGATTCGAGAAAAAGCTTCTGACACTGACTCGTAATAGTCTTTTGACTCTATTTCGAACCACAGCCTTCTTACAGATTTTTTTTGAGACACTAACTCCGACATAACTATATTCGTTACTGTCGTCCTCGCGAATTTTGAAATCTTCAAACTTAGATAGACTGTAGATTACAACTGCCATTATATCACGTTCAACAAACTTTTTGCCCTTGCCGAAAACCCTGTTGAAGGCATTGAAGCCTTTGAGTGGCTTAATTTTGTAGTCGGACATTTTGGCAAACCGAAATAGTAGTCAAAAAATAAGGCTCTACTCAAAATCGCAGCCATTAAGCTACAGCTTTAAGAAAAGCCCACTAAAGTCCGTCGGCTTAATGCTATTCATCGCTGACGGTAAGTCTCAAACGTCCTTTTGCACGACGGCGAGCCAATACCTTTCTGCCATTCTTAGTTGCCATACGCGCTCTGAAGCCGTGCTTATTGGCACGTTTACGTCTGCTCGGTTGATAAGTTCTTTTCATCTTAATACCTGAATAAAATAAAAAATTTTTTGTTTACAAATTTAGAACTACAAAGATAATAAATATTTCAGAAACCTACACTAAGAATTTAAGATCTCAAAAAAAAATCTTCCTCTTTGATGATTATCTTTGATTATTACAGTAATTTTTTATATTTTGGAGGTCTGAATTAAAACATCTTTTTCATTTTGTGGGAGATTTAGCATGAATAAAGTAATTTGCATTTTCACATTTTTAGTTTTTATTTCATCATTATCATTCGCCCAAAATTACGGCGATGACGGTTATAGTATGAATAAGAATGACCCGATGGGTGCAGGGCTGTATTTGGGGTATAAATTTGGCGTGAACGCTGCCAAAGTTCCAAGTGGTATCGAGAACGGAATGGGTTTGGCAAAGATGATTGACATCGGTTTAGAAGGATATCTTCCTTTCGACCCGACTTCGCGTATGGGAATGTTGTTCCAAATTGCATATGCCAACTATCCCTATGAACTGTCCAACGTTTCCGGTGGCGACCCGCAGGAATACAACTATACAAATATTGATATTGCTGCACAATTTTACGTTAGTGGTTTCACTGTTGGATTAATTGCAGGATTTCCTACGGGTGGAACTATTGATATTGCCGACTTTTCAGACGATTTTACTTCAGATGGCTTAGGAACTATGTTATCCCTCGCTCTCGGTGGACATTTCAACCTTTTCAAAAATGATTTGGGACGCATGATACTAAAAATTCAAGGGACATACGCCATCACAGGGCAATGGGCAGATGATTATGCACCACAAGGACAAACAGGCAACTTCAACTACCATCCGGCATCGTTGATGTTTGGTTTGGGTTGGATATTTGATTTAGATGGCAAAAAAGGTCCAAGATAAATGAGGAGAGTGTAATTGGAAAATCTATTCGAAGGCGCACTTAAATTTAGGAGCGAAGATTTTGAATCTCATCGTTCATTGTTCGAATCCTTAGAAAAGTTGCAAAAACCACATACTCTATTCATAGGTTGTTCGGATTCTCGTTTAGTTCCAAACATGATAACTAAATCCCAACCCGGTGAATTATTCATTGTGCGGAATATCGCCAATATCGTACCGATGTATAGGCAATCTGAAGAGTATTTAGCAACTACATCGGCTATTGAATTTGCTATTCAAACATTGGGAATAAAAAATATTGTAATATGCGGTCATTCTAATTGCGGTGGATGTGCCGCACTTTACTATCCGGCTGAAAAATTAGCTAAAACACCCCATACTTCAAAGTGGCTCGAACTTGCGCATCCGGTGAAAACTGAAGTTTTGGCTTTGATGGGAGATAGTCATGATGAATCTGCACGCGAATGGATGACCGAGCAACTCAATATAGTGCTTCAACTCAAGCACTTAATGACATACCCATTTGTTGAATCGGGTGTCAAATCGGGCGAAATCACAATACACGGATGGCATTATATCATCCAAACAGGCGAGGTCTTTAATTACAACTTCGACCAGAAAGTTTTCGAACTTATTGATTGAGTTAATTTCTAAGTTTTCAATGCGAATTACTGGTTATAATTATAAATTTGATGTTTAATTTAATTGAGGTGAATTATGGATACTCCGAACTCAGTAACTGATACAACATTTTTATTCAGACGTGATATTATCAAGAAGATGAATACCGACATGCGTTTTGTGGGAATTTTTTCTATCATTTACGGCGCTCTCACCTGCATTGGTATAGTAACTGCTATTATCGGCATACCTTATATCATTATGGGCATTAGACTGAGGGAATCAGCCGACCACTTTGCCAGATACATTGAGTTAGGCGACGAGATGGATTTGAATATGGCGCTGGAAAAACAGCAAAGGTATTATTTCATCAGCAAAGTGCTTGTTATTATTGCTCTTGTTTTTATATTGTTGTATTTGATATTCATTTTCGTTCTCTTAAGCTTTATGAACTTCTCTGATTTTGTATCATAAGAAACATTGGTTTATGAAAAATGAAAAAGGCTGACTCGATTTATCAAGTCAGCCTCTTTGTTATTAAAACAAGAGTGATTATTTCAAAATCATCAACGGCATACGAGTTACATTGCCATTAATCTTTCCAATCACATAATAAACACCTGACGCAACTTCTTCGCCATCGAATGAAGTATGAAATTCGCCTTCGTTTACAAAACCTTGGAACAACTGCTTAATCATCTTACCTTGCGAATCAACAACCATCAAATCAAGCCAACCCGATTTCCCTACATTATAAGTTAAGCGTGTGTTTCCTTCGACCGGATTTGGTGAAGCTTTGATTGATAATTGAGAGTTACCCGAAGCTCCCGGTTTGACGGTTGATGGGTCAAAACCTGCTCCCATAAATGGTATTGATGCGTTACCGTCAACTGGGTCATTAGATACGATTTTCAGATTAACACTATAACTCTTTGCAAGCAAAGGTGTAAATCTGATTTTCATTTCATGAACATTGCCGGGCTCCAAAGTCGGTACAACTTCAGAACCATCAATAAATTTGAATTGAGCTTTGTTTTCGGGGTCACCTTCCCATTTAGTTTGGAAAATATTTAGGTTGTTATTGCCTGAATTCGTGATGTACAATGATTCATCTGCATTAGAGCCCATTGCAACAGGACCGAAATCAAACTCCTTAGTTGAAAAAGAAATGCCGGAAGTTGCATCTCTCGGAGCGCCTCTCGCTTTGATTACTACAGATGCTTCACCTTTATTATTTAAGGCATTTGAAGTAATATCAATTCTGCCTTCGTAGGATCCGCCTGCTTCATTAGATGGTGTGAATTTAACTTTTATGTAAACAGTCGTACCGGCTTGAACTGTAATTGGTACTTTCACAGTTTCTGTCCAAGTAAAGTGACCATCACCGTCGTCTGCAATACTTAGTGTTTCTATAACCATAGCAATATTGCCGGTATTTGTAATAGCAATATTTCTTGAAAGTGATTGTCCAAATGGAACTACTCCATAATCAACGGGTAGGTCAGTGACCTGAATTTTGGGACCATGAAATACTTGGTCGCCACCTTCGCCGTAAAGTTCGATAGTGATGTTTCCATTTATAGCATCAGAGAATATATCAAGACTTTCACTATACGATGTTGGTTCTTTTGGTGAGAACTTCAAATTTATGTAATGAACATCAAAAGGCTCTAAGACTACATGTCCACCGCCTTCCGATATGAAGAATATATCGGGGTTGAAAAAGTTTGCAATTTCTGATTTGGTGATGGTTAGTTTCTTACGACCATAATTTTGGACAGCTGCGGCAAGATAACCATGTTGGTTTGGTTCAATTTTGCCAAAGTCATAACTTTCATTCTCAGCTACGATTTTTTGTTCCGGATGTGGTTGGTCACTAACACACCAATTGATACCATTAATCAGAGCGACATTGAAGTGCCAAGTGTGCCAAGTGTTTGCTATGTCAAAATTGACTGACCACAGAGCGCAACGAGCTTTCCCATTTTCACGTCTGACACCTGTAAACATGGAATCAGTCACAGGTGTACCGAATGCTTCCGTAATCCTGTCGAATTGTCTCGCAGGCGAACCTTGCTTGATTTTGAAAACGTCAACACTTGAGTACCATCTAATTGGGTCGCGGAAACCACCATTATTGTGGTTATATTTCATATTGCAGGCTTTATCAAATCCGGCAGATACAGGGTCACCTTCATATCCCCAAATTTTAAATCCATGGAAAGTGTTATTTTGGAGCAATTGTAATCTTCCCAAATAATCTATCCCCATGAAATCCTCTAAGAACTTTCGAGATTGAATATCACCACCCGGTCTGAATGCCTCGTATAATACAGCATTGCCAATGATAAGAACTCCCTTTTGGGCGTCGAGCATTTGCTTAATTTTTGTCAACACTTTAATTCCGTCAACCGATGCATCAAGTCCTTTGGTTACTCCCATCGGGAAAACTGCCACATCGTAGTCAGTGATGTCTTTCTCTGCGAAAGTCGCTGCACCGAATGGACGGCGGACGATATATTTACGCAATCCGACATCTTCCGTTAATTTATCCCAATAGCAAAGGTCAAACAGGTTTGTAATTTCAACATCACCAGCCATTTGGTCTTCGAAATTGTCGAAAACTATGTAATATTTTTCGTCAGATGACTGTGAATAGCTGACATTGACAGAAAAAATCAGAGACAAAAAAACGAAAATTCTGAAAAAACGTATCATTATAGATAACTCCTAAAATTATTTAAACTATATTTCATATTTATAAAACAGCCGAAAGCTCAACACTTCCGGCTGTAAAATAAGCAAAAAAGAACAAATATTACTTAACTACAACAACGGGCATTTGTGTTGTAACGCCGTTGATTTCAGCCATTATATAATAAGTTCCGGAAGTTAAGTTACCTGCATTAATCTCAGCATTATAAGTACCGGGTGCAAGGTTATCTTTTACTATTTGTTGGATTGTTCTGCCACTTGCGTCAATCATTTTGACGTTAACAAGCTGAGCAGAAGTTCCGTTAATTGTATAGTTAAATGTAGAAATTGTATTTACCGGATTTGGTCCAACGCTCATCATAAAGATTCCGTCAACTGATACAATTTCATCAACAGAAGCAGGATTGACACCAATACCTTCAATTGTAATTGTCGCTTTTGGATTGTTAGGGTCATTTGATTGAATCACCAAATTAGCTGTGTAATTTGTAGTATTTTCAACATTGTCAGGAGAGAATTTCACTTCGATAGTACGTAAACCGCCTTCGCCTAAAGATGTTAAGCTGCTACCTTCGGTAATAGTGAATGTGCCGGCTTCGTTATTTTCAAGTTCAATTTTTGTGAAAGTCAATGGTGCATTACCTACATTTCTCAATGTAAATGATTTTGTTTCGTATTCGCCTTTGTTAACAGTACCAAATACTAGTTCTTGGGTACTCAAAGTCATAGCAGGAGCAGTAGTTGAAGGTTCGCCAAATAACCAATCCATGATTTCACCTGCAAGTTTGGATTTAATTTGGTCATCTGCTGCTTCGAAATTGAAACCGAGATAAACAATACGTGATTTCCCTACTTGAGATTTTATACCGGCAATTCCGGCAGGAGTGGCATAATTCAAAATTTGTGAAGCAGGACCGCTTGCTGTTAAACTTTCTGCGAAGTATAATCTCTTGTTTGCAGCTGTAGCGGCACTTTTATTAATTGAGAAATTCATACCATCACCAATTGGGTCACCACTTACACCTTGTATGTCGGCATAGAAATAACCTGTTATTTGACCTTGAGCATTTGTTTGAACTAATTGCAAAGGGTTTTGAGTTGAACCAATACCAAGTGTATTACCGAAAAATGCTTTTGCATCTGCCGAACCATCAGTGGAGTTGAAAGTTAAAAGCATGTCAAGTTCTGATGAAAGTAAAATTTTCTTACCTGCATTTACTGCATCTTTCAAATAGTTACGAATCAATGTTGCTTCAGTCCAATTTGTAGCAAATAGACCACGAGTTCCATAACTTGATGAGAAATAAACAAAATCAAAGTTGCCCGCTTGGTATGCATTTAAAATAGCTTCAATATTAGAAGTAGGCAATGGGATATATACAATCTTTTGTCCATATTCCGGATTCATTGCCAATGCCGATTGGAATAGTACTGAGTTTGGATTCAATCCAAAAATAATATGTTTAGTATTATCAGTTAAAACATTGAATTCTGTACTTGTAGAAGATACAGCCATACCATTTTTAGAAACAGGGTCTGCTTTAATAGTGAAAGATCCGAATGTAGGTCTGCCTGTAGGAGCGTTAAGACTGAACAAGACTTCAGTTTCGCCTTTTGCAGGAAGAATAACTTTTGTTTTGTTCAAAGTTGGTGACCAACCACTTGGGTAATTAGATTCCGAGGCATCAATCGAGAGATTAACTTCAATTTCGAAGTCTTGAGGATTGCTAACCATAACTGTTTGTGAGAAATTCTGCCCTAATGTCATCATGGTGTAAGGAAGAGGAGTTTCAATTTTTGCAAAAGCAGGCATTGTTTTGCCAACTTGAATTGCATTTACAACTGAACCGTCAGTCATAGTTTGACCATTTACAACAAACGCTTGAACTAAACCAACAACATACATATCTTGTGGTTTCCAATCAGCAGCTTTTTTAATTGTGAAGGTTTGAGTATATTCTTCACCGACTTTGACGCCTTTTTGGAATTTTTGTGTATCACCAAAAGCGCCACCAAAAGCGTGACGAACTACAGACATATGTTCGTATCCGACTATTACTGCAGGTTGTTTGTAATATGGATTGTCTTCGAATCCGGGACGGTTAGATAAATAATTTTGTTGATTCCATTGATTGTTATTAGGACCGGAACACTTATCTTCCATTACATACACATTGAAAGCAAATTGACGTGGGTCGTTAGTTAATACTTCAGCTCTTATTGTAGCTGTAATCATTTCTGTTGTTGCATTGTAAGAATAATCTAATTCTAATTCGAAAATGGGTGGAGCGTTAAGTCTTGCTATAGCAGCAGCTCTCCAAGAACCACGATTCAAACCCACAGCACCGCCATATGGTGAGCGGTCAACGTGTGCGCCTGGATACCCAGGTAAACCAAAGGTTTGAGCTAATTGCCCTTGCAAAGGTGATAAAGTCATGGCATCTCCGTTGTGCCATTTTACACCGATGACTTGGTCAGGGAATTCTTTCAAAACTTTATCAACTACGACTGAACCATCCGGGCACCAACCGCACCATGCACCTGTATGTTGTTCGATAAGGACTCTTTTTTGTGCTTCAAGAGGCGCTGTTGCCGCAATCAATATGACCAAACTGAGAATTGTTGCCATCCTCAATATTTTTGTAAAACGTGAACTCATAATATCTCCTAAAATTTATTTAATTTGACACTTTATTGTGTACTTACTTTGTCTATTATTACAATAACAATCTCAAATACGAAAAAGTTACAAAATTTTGAAAATTTCTTTAAAAAATTAACATTTTTTTAAAACTTCCAATCCTAACTTATAAAATTAAAAAAAAAATCAATATTAACAATATAAATTTCAAAAAAAACACAATCTTTTTAATAATTTTTATATACAGACCTCTGCCATCTATTTTAATTAACACTTATGTTCAATAAAAGTTGCAATCAATTACATTTTTTTGTAGTTAAATTTTTTATCTTGTAAGTGTCCGAAAATATGTGTATTTTTGTAAATCTATGGCGGCTGTAGCTCAGCAGGTAGAGTGCCAGATTGTGGCTCTGGTTGTCGCGGGTTCGAGCCCCGTCAGTCGCCCTTCATACCGATTATTTAACGGAATGTTTCATAAACCACTCTATTGTTTTATAAAAAGACACAAATGGAGATTTCGAATTATTTAAGAATACTGATTGACGGAATAGTCCTTATTCAAGAGCCTGCTTTATGAAACAGTCCCAAAGGTTTTTGGTGTAATCAGAATGCTTTTTATGAGTTTATTTCCTTCTGATGTGGGTTTCGCTACTCACTAATAAAATCTAAATCTTCTCGCTTGAATCCACTAAAATATCGAATATGCTGAAACGACTTTTTATAAGCTAATTTTCATTTATTGATAAATTTTATTTCTAATCTGGCAAAACGGCAATCTTATGAGACAAAAGATATTCAATGTTTTAGGATTTTTGGTAATTATAGTTGTAGCATTCATAGCTTTCAAAGCCATGACCTCGAAAAAGCCTAAGACACCAGATGTCAAGGCATTCTCAACCACAAAATATGCGACCGCAATTAAAGCAGAATACGCCGACCACGTTCCAATACTCGAAGCATACGGAAGACTACGCTCAATGAATTCGATTGAAGTTTTTTCCGAAGTTGGCGGCAAGATGACACTCGCTTCATCAAGATTCAAAGTGGGCAACTCATTTCCGAAAGGAAGCGTGATGCTCGAAATCGAATCTGACGAAGCCGAAATCAATCTACTATCTTTGCGTAGCGAATTTCTAAACTTACTCTCCGGAATCATGTCGGATATCAAAACTGACTTCCCAAGCGAATACAGCAAATGGTCAGGATACCTCGAGCGATACGACTTGAAAAAAAATATCGAAGAATTGCCGCAATACTCAAGCTCTAAAGAAAAATATTTCTTAGCATCGCGGAAAGTATTCCAAACATTTTATAACGTCAAAAATGCTGAATTGAGAATGGATAAGCATATCTTGCGAGCTCCATTTGATGGAATCGTCACCGAAAGCATGGTAGAAGCCGGTTCATTGGTAAGAATAGGGCAAAAACTCGGAAAATTATCCGGAACGGGACAATTTGAACTCGAACTTACGTTCACTTCGGATAATGCAAAATTATTAGTAGATGGCTCTGCCGTAGAAATCACAACTCCCGATAACGATATGAAATGGCAGGGCAAAGTTGCACGGATAGCGCGCAATATAGACCCGGGAACTCAATCTGTTAAAGTATTTGTTTATCTTTCCGGTCAAGGTTTGAAAGAAGGAATGTATTTGAAAGCAAGCACAAAAGGCACCAAAATAGCCGAAAGTCTTGAACTACCTCGTGCAGCATTGATAAACAATCGCTTTGTATATATTTCAGCTGAAGGCAAATTAGCTAAAATTGAAGTAGAGGTAATCCAAATTGGAGACAATACTGTTTATATAAAAGGTGTCAATCCCGATACTGTAATTATCACCGAACCTTTGGCAAATGCTGAAATTGGAATGAGTATCGAACCATTATTCAACAATGGTAAAATGGGTGACCAATGAGAGGGTTACTAACTTGGTTTATTAAATATCCTGCTTGGGCAAATGTAATCAAAATTCTTATTATGATTTTTGGTCTATTGGCTTTGCTCAACATGAAAAGTTCCTTCTTTACCGAACTTGATTCAAACATGATTTCCATTACAGTTGTTTATCCCGGCGCTTCACCTGAAGAAATCGAACAAGGTGTTGTGCAGAAAATTGAAGACAATCTGAAAGGAATTCAAGGAATAGACAGATACACATCTACATCACAGGAAAATTTTGCCAGTATAATGGTTGAAGTATTTCGCAGTTATGATATTGGTGAAGTACTTATGGATGTCAAAAATGCAGTTGAGCGAATAAATTCATTTCCACAGGGAATCGAACCGCCCGTAGTAGCCAAAACTCCAGCTTCGGAATTTGCTATCAGTTTCGGTATCACCGGACCTGATGATTTGAATTCACTCAAAGCTACCGCAAAGATGATTGAATACGATTTGAGGGCTATCTCGGGAATTTCGCAAATTGCAATAAGCGGATACCCTGAAGAAGAAATTGTGGCATATGTCCGAGATAATGACTTACGCACTTATGGCATCACAATTGACGATGTGACGAGAGCTTTGAGGATGTCAAATGTCGAACTTACTGCCGGTACAATCAAAACTGAGAACGAAGAAATCATCATCAGGCTCAACCAAAAGCATTATTTTGCAGAAAGTTTGACAGATATTCCCGTACTTGCAATGCCTGACGGCAGAGTTGTAAGGTTACGGGATATTGCTGAAATAAAAAATACTTGGGAAGATAATCCTCAAAGAACTTATATAAATGGTAAAAGAGCAGTTGTATTTACCATCAACAAAATTGTTGGCGAAAATATCTTAGAAATAACTGATAATGTCAGGCTCTATATTGAAGAATTCGATGCGAAGAATACGAATTTCCAAGCAATGATATTGAACGATTTCACGGACTCGCTCCGTAAAAGAATTGATACTTTGCTGAAAAACGGTACTCAAGGTGCCATGTTGGTATTGCTTGCACTTGCATTATTTTTAAATTTCAGATTAGCATTTTGGGTCTCGCTTGCAATCCCATTATCATTTCTTGGAATGTTTTTAGTTGGGTTTATATTTGGTATGACAATTAATGCAATATCATTATTCGGTTGCATTGTAGTCGTCGGGATTCTGGTAGATGATGGGATAGTCATAGCCGAACAAATTTATCAATATTACGAACAAGGCAAAAAGCCATTTGTGGCTGCAATCGAAGGAGCACTTGCTGTTTTGCCATCTGTTGTTTTCGCTGTTCTGACCACAGTAGTAATGTTCCTACCATTCTTATTCTTGGATGGTCGTTCGGGAGCTGCAATGCGAGATATGGGATTTGTTGTAATTTTTGCATTGATATTCTCTCTAATCGAAGCTGCAATAATTTTACCCTCACATTTAGCACATTCAAAAGCTTTACACAGCGCAAAATCAACACATAAAGTCAGACTATTTCTTGATAAGTTGTTAGCGTATCCGCGAGATGTCTTTTATCGCAAGTCCTTAGATTTTTTCCTTCGCTTCAGACTTATTGCAATCGGAATTTTGATTTTAATCACCCTCCTTACATTCGGCGGTATATCAGGTGGACATATCAAATTCACTTTCTTTCCATACATTGATACCGACGCTTTCGATATAACTTTAGCGATGCCTTCAGGCACACGTGATAATCTGACCGAAGAAGTAATGAACAGAATCGAGAAAGCGGCATGGGAAGTCAATGATGAGTTTAAATCCCAACGTGAAGACGGCAAAAATGTAATCAAATATGTAATCAAAAAAGTTGCAGCAGGTGCAAGTTTTAGCGGTGGAATGGGACTTGCGTTTTCTTCGGTTGCCACAGGAAGCGACGGCATAATCCAAATTGTGCTAATGAATGGCGAAGAACGAAATCTGGAAAGTTTCAAAATAGCAAATGCTATCCGCGATAAAGTGGGACCTGTTTACGAGGCGGATAAATTGCTTTTTGCGGGTGGTTCTATTTTCGGGAAACCAATTTCATTTTCACTTGTTTCACCCAATCTCGAATATATCGAAAAAGCGAAAGAAGAGCTCAAAGCAGCTATGCAAAATATGTCCGAAATTGACGACGTTTCGGATAATGACCCTCAAGGACTTCGGGAGGTAAGAGTCAAGCTCAAGGAAAAGGCTTTCCTACTCGGTTTGACTAATGCCGACATTGCTCGTAGAATTAGACAAGGCTTCTTTGGAGATGAGGTACAAAGGTTGCAAAGAGGAGATGACGAAATCAAAGTTTGGGTTCGGTACTCCGATTCAGACAGATCGAATCTCGGTAAATTTGAAAATATTAGATTAAGATTGCCAAACGGAAACGAATATCCATTGGGAGAATTGATTGACTATGAGATTGTTCGCGGCAAAACAGTAATCAATCACATAGACGGGAAGCGTGAAGTAACTGTTAGTGCTGATATTGTGGACCAAAATGCAGAAGTTCCTCCAATTTTAGAACGAATCACAAAAGAAGTATTAGAGCCGATTTTCGAGAAATATCCCGGCGTTACAACCGTAGAATCCGGACAACGACGCGAAGTACTCAAAATGGCAAATACAGGCAAAACAGGGCTATCTATCGCATTTGTCATAATGTTTTTTCTCGTTGTGCTTAGTTTCCGTTCATTCACTCAAGCGGCAGTAGTTTTTGCATTGTTGCCATTTGGACTAATCGGAGCATTTTGGGGGCACTTCACGCAAGCTACCCCTGTTAATATTATGTCAGTCTATGGCTTGATTGCTTTAGTGGGAATTTTAGTCAATAATTCAATTGTTTATACCAATACATTTAACGGCTATCTCAAGGACGGAATGAATGTTCACGATGCACTGTTAGCCGCCGGCGTCAACAGATTTCGCCCGATTCTGCTCACGACTACGACGACTGTTTTGGGCCTATTTCCATTACTCGCAGAACGGAGTTTACAGGCTAAATTTCTCATACCAATGGCTATTTCAGTTGCATACGGCTTACTCGTCGGTTCAGCTTTCGTACTGATTTATCTTCCGGTGTTTTTGAGCCTTTTGAACGATACACGTAGAATTATACGCCGAATTATCACTGGTAATAAAGTCAGCCCTGAAGAAGTCGAACCCTCTATTATCGAGGAAAAGAAAATCAATTTGTATATGAACTAAAGAAATTGTTTACATGAAAAGAATCATTTTTGCCATAATATTATTGTTCCCTATCATAGTCCACTCGCAGCAAATGTATAAACTCGAAGATTTGGTTCGTGAGTCACTACTGAACAATTATTCTATAAAAATAGGGAAAGTGAGCGAACAAATTGCCGATAAAAATGTAAATATCGGCAATGCCGGAATGTTACCACGAATAGATATTACTCGCTCGTTCCAATATTCTTTGACCGACATTCAGTTACAATTTGCTACAGGCGAACGGATTGGCAGTTTGGATAATATCACCACAAGTAATAATGCCGCTCTGCAAGTTGGGTTAACTTTGTTTGATGGACTTGCGATGTTTGCAAATTTTGATAAGTTGAAAGATTTACGCGAAAAAAGCAAAATCGAGCTTAAAATAATGATTGAGACAATGACCCGCGAGCTTGCTTTGAATTACTTCAATGCTTTGAAACAAGAATCGAATATGAGGATATTATCCGAGAGTCTGCAATTGAATGATAAGAGAATCGAAAGAATCAAGAATAGGATTGAATACGGAGCAGCATTGAATTTAGAATTGTTACGTGCTCAAGTGGATAAAAACACAGATAGCTCTGCATATCTACAATCCGAATTGGCATTCACAAATTTCTTACGTGCCTTGAATTACTTGAGCGGAGCAAATATTATCCGCCAATTCCAACCTGATACTGTTATTAATTTTGCAAGTTTGCCGAGTATTGAAGCGCTCAAAGAATCAATGTTTGCAAATAATGCAACTTTGATGCGTGCCGTGATAAATAAAGAAATTTCCGAAAAGGACAGAAAACTCGTGTTGGCTCAGTTTTATCCGCGTATAACAGCCACAGCAGGTTATAATTACTCACGCTCGGAAGCAGATGCCGGATTTTTCCTTGTCAATCAATCAGAAGGTTTGGCTGCAGGAATTAATCTGCAATGGAATCTGATGGATGGTTCAAGACATATTATCAATGCACAAAATTCTAAGTTGATGATTGAAATTCAAGAAATCAATATCGAAATGGTCAAAGCAAATTTGGAAATGCTCCTAAATAACATGTATGAAAATTATTCACGACGATTGGCTATTTATGAACTCGAACAATCCAACATCGCGATAGCCAAAAGTAACTTCGACCGCACACGTGAAGAATATGACTTAGGAAGAGCAACTTCGGTAGAACTCCGAGAAGCACAACTCAATCTCATGAGAAGCAATGAGCGAATCAATAATGCAAAATTTGATGCAAAATATGCCGAAATCGAATTGCTAATTTTGACAGGGACATTTCAAATTGCCCAATAAGATGGCGAATTTAAGCCAAAGTATAATATTCATCAAAATATTAATATGTTTCGTGAAATATTTTATACTTGTACTACATTCCTAAAAACTTTTCCACTACGATTGATTAGCATCAAACATACTAACACAATTTTCTGACGATAAATTCAAATCCTTTGGCATTTAATTTGTTACTTACGATTTGTAATTTATAAAAAGTGAGTGCTATGATATTACGATTTCACATGTTTAAAAATAGATTGCCACTCATGAATTCGGCATTGGATGCGTATTCGGAGCGGCAAAAGGTTCATGCGAAGAACATTGCTAATGTAAATTCACCTCATTACCGTCCGCAACAGGTCAAATTTGAGGAGTTTTTTCATGAGCAAAAAATCGCTTTAGGTGGCAGTGAATCTCAATCTCGGCATATACCTCTAGGGGCTTCGAGTGGCGAATTTGCGACACCCGAACGAGAAAATGCACCTATTCCTTCTCCGGAAGTTTATTTTTCGGGCGAAACACATGTGAACGTGGACAAAGAGATGTCCGAAATGGCTCAAAACCAAATCAAATTTAGATTTGCATCACAAATGATTAGCAAATATTTCAGGGGTTTAACTCAGGTGATTTCCGGTAATATTAGCAATCAGTAATTTTACTGTTTGCATTTTTTGTGCAAATGTTTAGTTTTGTTTAAGGAATAATAATGGCAAGTAACATATTTTCTTCATTCGATATAAGCGGTCAAGGAATGACAGTCCAACGGATGCGGCTGTCGGCAGTGGCTAATAATATAGCCAATGCTAATACAACCAAAGGTCCAGACGGCAAGCCTTACCAAAGAGAAGTTGTCGTAGTCAGAGCCGTTGCCGATAATCCTTTCGAAAGAGAACTCGAATCTCAGATTCAGATTGTGAAATCGAACGAAACTCATGGTCCGAATATTAAAGACACTCTTGCTCCTGATGAACCAAAGGTATTGCAAGCAAAAACAGTGAAGGATATCACACCTCCGCGACTTGTTTATGACCCGCATCACCCCGAAGCTGATGAACAGGGATATGTCCAAATGCCTAATATAAATATTGTTACTGAAATGGTCGAAATGATTACTGCTCAAAGAGCCTTTGATGCTAACACTCAAGTAGTAGATGCCGCAAAGAATGTGGCACGATATTCACTTGAAATTTGACGGAAATAGGACATACATATGAAAATACCAATACTAAATTCTTACAATACATATTCAAACAATAACGCAGACAATAGTCTCGACATCGCAAGCAAAAAGCCTAATGGACTTAACGGTTCAACTATAAATGAGTCAATAGCGAAAGTCAAGGACGAGATTGTCTTATCTAAAGAAAGTTTAATCGGGAATAAAATCAATCCCGAGAAAATTATCACAAAGCAAGAAAGAAAATTCTTTATAAAAATGTTTCCCGAAAGTTCTGCAGTTATTGAGAATCATATTCTCTTCAACAGAAACGGGAAAGTTACAAATCCACAAATCAGCAAGGGCATGATAGTGGACGGAAAAGTTTAGATTTAAAAGAACAACGGAAGTTCATAAAATTGAAGGATTCACTATGATTATCAACGAAATCAAAAAAGATGGCGAATTTTTGCCATTGACGTGGCAGAAAGAGGTTGCACAGCCGGCTCCTGCATCCGGAACCAAATTTAGCGACACTCTGAAAGAAATGATTACTGACGTAAATCATCTCCAGAAAGAATCCGGGGAAATGACTGAAAGGTTAATCAAAGGCGAACCGGTAGAAATTCACGACGTTATGATTGCTTCGCAAAAAGCAAGAACTGCATTCCAATTGTTGCTCGAACTTCGCAACAAAGGGCTTGATTTGTATCGTGAAGTTAACCGTATGCAAGTTTAATTAATCCTGAGAAATCATAATGGCTGACGCAAATTTCTTTCAACAAACGAAAAGTTTTTTCTCTAACCTTGCACTTTGGCAAAAAGTGATGATTATAGCATCGCCGGTTGTCATTATTGCAACATTAGTCTTACTTATTGCATCCGGCTCAGAAAAAGAATATAGCGTTTTATACTCTAGTTTGGAGCAGCAAGATGCTTCAAAAATCGTTGAGAGTTTGAAATCACAACAAATCAAATACAAAATCGCCGACGGCGGTTCGACAATATTAGTAGAAAAGGACAAGATGCTGGAAGCCAGAATCAATCTGGCAGGCGAAGGATTGCCCGAATCCGGCATCGTTGGTTATGAATTATTCGATAAAACTAATTTGGGGATGTCCGAATTTGTTCAGAAGTTAAATTATCGCCGTGCTTTGGAAGGCGAACTTTCCAAAACGATTTCATCTATAGATGAAGTCCAAAAAGCACGAGTGCATTTAGTGATTCCCGATAAAGCCTTATTCCAAAAAGACCAAAAAAAGCCAACTGCCTCGGTAACTTTAAGATTGAAATCGGGTAAAAGCCTCAATCAAAGAACTGTAAGCGGTATCCAAACTATGGTCGCGAGTAGCATCGAAGGTATGAACACCGACGATGTTTCAATAGTTGACCAAAAGGGAAAATTACTGTCAGAAGCTCCAAATGATATAACGAGCGTTGCAGGATTGACAGCTCAACAATTAGAGCAACAACGAAAAGTTGAGGAGCATCTTACAGCAAAAGTTCAAAGTATGTTAGACAGGGCTATTGGTGTAGATAATTCAAATGTCAGAGTCACAGCAGAGCTTGATTTCACCCAAATTGAGCAAACAAAAACCGATTACGACCCCGACAGACAAGTTATCCGAAGCGAGCAAACGATTGCCGGAACAAATAAATCCTCGGATTCCTTGAGTTATCCGGCGGTCAATATGGACCAGGAAAATTCAAATATAATTTCCAATTACGAAATTGCACAAACTGTAGAACATATCATTCATAGCACCGGCGGAGTCAAAAGATTATCCGTTGCGGCAATGATTAACGGCACTTACACGATTGCAGATTCGAGCGGCACAAGATTTTATGCTTACATCCCGAGAAGTGATGAAGAAATAAACAAAATGACGGAAATAATCAAAAACGCAATTGGATTTGACCCTTCAAGAAATGACCAAATATCAGTGCTCGGAGTCCAATTCGATACTATAGCAGATGAATTGGAGCCATTGACAGTCCGTGAAGCATTATGGTATGATGACCCCGACAACAGAAAGCTAATCGTATTGGCAATTGCGATGATTATAGCCTTTTTGATTATGTATAGATTACTCCAATCCAAACAGGTCAAAGAGCGTATGCGTATAGCGATGGAATTACCGCAAAAATTTAATATGGAATTGGAAGAAGAAATCGAAGAAGTTCAAGACAGATTGGAAGACCTTGACATTGACGAGAATGACATGCTGTTGCTTCCGGCAGATTTGCCGGAACAATTCCTATTGGAGGGCGAACGTGATGAAAAAATGCTCGAAAGAGGAGAGCCTGCTGCATTGTTGGACGACAGTTCATTCGACAAAACATCATTAGCCGAACGTGCTCGAGTGCAAATCAACGAAGCTTTTGCTCCAAAACTGACCGAAGATGCCATGATGAAAATTGAATTGAAAAACAAAGTTGAAGAATATCTTGACGAACAAACCGAAGATGCTATCAGATTAATCAGATTACTTATTTCTCAAGATAGAAATGCTTAAGTTTGCAATAATTTGAATTTTTGCAATTCAATAAATTAATGAAATATAAAATAGAATATATATGAAGAAGCAAGTAATACAAGCAAGTGAACTATCAGGCAGACAAAAAGCTGCAGTTCTTCTTATGTCTATGGATATTGATGTTGCAGCAAAAGTATTCAGAGAACTTGAAATGAAGGAAGTGGAGCAAATAGCTGTCGAAATAAGTCATTTGCGAGATTTGCCACCAAACGTTGTAGAAGACGTAATTGAAGAATTCTATGAATTGATGACAGCCCAAAGCTTCATGGTCGAAGGCGGCATCGAGTATGCTCAAATATTACTCGAAAAAACTTATGGCGTTGAACGTGCTCGCGAAATAATAGAAAAAATACGTGTTCTGACAACTGTTCGTGGCTTCAATATACTCAAAAAAGCTGACCCCCAGCAATTAGCAAGTTTTCTATCCAAAGAGCATCCACAAACTATTGCGCTCATATTATCTCATTTGCCACCTGACCAATCGGCTGAAGTTTTGGCAGAATTCAAGGATGATATTCGGACTGAAACTATAATGAGAATAGCCACAATCGGAAAAGTTTCACCTCAACTTGTTTCCGAAATTGAATTTGTTGTTGATGAAATCGCCGAAGCCACTTTGTCGCAAAATTTAGCTCAAGCAGGCGGTGCCCAACTTGTTGCAAATATATTGAACAAAAGCGTTACTGCTATTGCCAAATCCATGCTCGAGAATATCGAAGAAAAACGACCCGATATGGCTATCGAAATCAAACGGCTTATGTTCTTGTTCGAAGATATTATTCTCATTGATGATAAGAGCATTCAGAGGATTTTGCGAGATGTGGACAAGAAAGATTTGGCTCTATCGCTCAAAGTCGCTGATGAAAAAATCAGGACAAAAATATTCAAAAATATGTCCGAACGTGCCGCAGCAGTTGTCAAAGAAGAACTCGAATTCATGGGTCCTGTCAAGCTCAAAGACGTGGAAGGCGCCCAAATGCGAATTGTGGACGTTATTAAAGAATTGGAAGAAAGTGAAGAAATCACTGTCGGTGGCAGAGGTAAAGAGGATGTGTTTGTTTAATCATTGATTAAAAAATAACTAAGACTATGGGCGAAATAATAATAAAAATACCGCGACACAAAAGTCATGTCAAAATCATTCGCTCAGAAAGGGCTTTCGAACAGCAAATTAAAGAACACAAGTTCAAAGATTTGTCCTACAATAAAGCAAAAGAAGCAGCTAAAGCGAATAAAGAAATTGATGAATCAAAATCTCCTAAAACACTTGAGAAACCGGTCTTTATAGAGAAATTTACTTTTTCGGAATCCAATCAGCCAATCAGTATTTCACTCAATAATGTCAGTCGCGGCTTAATTACACTCGATGAAGCAAAAGTCGAAGTACAAAATGCCTATGACAAAGGATTCCAAGACGGGCAAGAATCTTCAGGCGCTGCTTACGAAAAAGAATTAAACGACCATCGAACATGGATAAAAAGCGTTCATACAATTCTCGAAAAAATGCGTTCGGAATTTTCAGACGAAATCCTGCTTCTCGAAAAATCTTCAATAAAAGTCGCAATTATAATTACAGAACATTTGATACAACGTGAAATTGAAAGAGACAATAATATCATTTTTCAATTAGTTCGTAAAGCGATTAATTCGATTGATGAGGAATCTATAATGAAACTTTCCGTGAATCCCGAAGATTATGAAATTCTAAATACTCAGCGACCAAAATTATTCAATAACAAAAATTTGGCTCGCACTATTGAAATATCCCCTGATGAAGATGTTGACCGTGGTGGATGTATTCTGCATACAGATGCAGGAATTGTAGATGCCAGAATCTCGACTCAATTAGAGAGCATCAGTATGATTATCGAAGAAGAGACTGACAAAGATACCGGAATTGATGAGTTTTTTGATTAAGATTATCGCAAAAAAAGACACAATGAAATGCTTATAGCAGAAAAAATAGAAAACGGATTGATAAAAGCTTTGACTCGTCCGCAAAATTACGTTTTGAAAGGAAAAGTCAATAAAGTTGTGGGCTTGGTATTGGAAAGCGATGGACCAAAAGCTCCCATCGGCGAAATTTGTATATTGAAAGACAGAAACGGCAAGGAAGTAACAAAAACTGAAATTGTCGGTTTCAAAGACGGCAGAAAAATCCTATCCATGGTTCTTGGTGATTTGAGTAGCATATCCCCCGGAATGGAAATTGAAGCAACAGGAAAGACTCTCAGCATAAGCGTCGGCGACGGCTTATTGGGGCGAATTGTGGACGGGCTTTGCAATCCGATTGACGGCAAAGGACTCATAAGAAGCCGTGAAACTCGCTCAATATATGCTCTACCGCCAAACCCATTGCAAAGAAGTCGTATCACAGAGCCGATTTATACGCGGATTAGAGCCATTGACGGCATGCTTACAATTGGCAAAGGACAAAGGGTAGGAATTTTTTCAGGCTCAGGTGTCGGCAAATCCACATTGCTTGGTATGATTGCCAGAAACACTTCTGCCGATATCAATGTTATCGCACTAATCGGCGAACGCGGCAGAGAAGTAAAGGAATTTATCGAAAGAGACCTTGGCGAAGAAGGGCTAAAACGCTCAATTGTAGTAGTTGCTACAAGTGATGCTCCGGCATTGGTCAGGGTGAAAGCAGCACTCGTTGCGACCACTATCGCCGAATCATTTCGCGATAGAGGCTTAGACGTGATGCTAATGATGGATTCGGTGACCAGATTGGCAATGGCTCAGCGCGAAGTCGGGCTTACTATTGGCGAACCCCCAACAACCAAAGGTTATACTCCTTCGGTTTTTAGTACCTTGCAAAAAACTATGGAACGAGCAGGTACTTCAACTATAGGCTCAATTACCGGGCTTTATACAGTACTTGTAGAAGGCGATGATATGAACGAGCCAATCGCTGATGCCGCAAGAGGCATTCTGGATGGTCATATAGTATTATCCAGAAAATTGGCTTCATTGGGACATTATCCTGCTATTGATATTTTGGAGAGTATAAGCCGAGTCCGAAATGATATTATTACACCTAAGCACAAAGATTCGGCTTCGATTTTGGCAGAATTGCTCGCTACATACAAAATTGCCGAGGACTTAATCAGCGTCGGTGCATATCAAAAAGGGATTAATCTCAAAACCGACAAAGCGGTTGCTTTCAATGATATTATCAATATGTTTTTGATGCAAAAATCGGACGAAGTAAGCGAGTTTGAAGAAACTACCGAGTCTATTTGGAGTATTAAAGAAATGATTGACCAAGCTTCTCTAAAAAAATAATTCTATATTTGTATTTAGTTTTAAACATGAAAATCAACAGAGTGATAAACAATGGCTAAAAAATTCAATTTCAGACTCGAATCCGTGTTAAAATTACGTTCTGAAAAAGTACTTCAGGCTCAAGACTCATTGTACCAAGCCCAAAGAATCCGACTCGAAAAAGAAAAAATCATTGATAATTATCACCAATTAAAAAAAGAACTCAATTACGAAGACAAGAAATTTTTGAAAGCGGCTAATTTGCAGGCGATTTCTAACCACAAAGAGCATTTGAACCAAGAAATTGAAAGATTGGGCAAAGAAAAACAGCAAATTCTCGAAATCGAAGAGTTCCGAAGACAAAAACTAAGAAAGGCAATGGTGGACGAAAGAGCTTTGGAAAAACTGAAGGAAAGAAGATTGAACGACCATGCTGATGCAATCAAAAGCGAAGAGTCGAAGTTTTTCGATGAAGTTGCCCGCAACCTAAACAAGGAATAGCAAATGAATGCGAAGCAGGTAGTCATAGGCATTATGGTATTAGCAGCAAGTTTTCTAATCTTGGTGCTCGTAGCCGTTTCTGTGATTAGCTACTATCCCTCAATAGTCGGATTGGATAATTTATTCCCAAACGATTCTATTAGCGAAGAAAACGATAAAATTATCCGTAAACAAAAACCCGTCACCATAACAACTGAAGAATTTGAAAATTACGAGAAATCAATAAGCGAGAAAGAAAGAATCAAACGAGAGCGAGATTCTTTGAATAAATCAGTCACTCAAATGATGGATTCAATCAGGCTTGTTTATGAACGAACTGCAGATATTAGGGATTCGATAAGCAAAGTTACAGGACTATCAGGTTTATTAATGAACGAAAACAAAACTTTGCGTGATTCTTTGGATAGAATTGCCCAAAATTTGAACGATTCGCTCAATAAATTGAATCAGACTCGCAATCAATTGAATCTTACAGAAGAATCTTTAACATTAAAACTTGATTCATTAGAACTCAAAAATTATCAAGAATTTGCAAAAATTTATAATAATTCAAATCCCGCCGATGTGGCACGGATTTTGGAGAAAATTGAGCATAAAGAAGCGGCGCAGATTTTGAAGTTGATGCAAGCCAGGAAGGCAGGAAAAGTCATCGAACAAATGAAGCCTGAAAATGCCGCGATGATGTTGCTCCTCGGGGCAAGTAAATAACTAAGGAACTCATTATTTGCAGGATGCACAATGATTGCCTTTAATGTCGGAATACCCGAGCAATTAGTTGTTTTGGGTGATAGCAAAATATATGCTTCAAGTGATTTGCTCGGCTCTGATTTCAGTGCCGAATTTGCAAGTGCATTGGCGACTACTGAACTCAAAGCGGATTCCGACAAATCCGGCAACAGCTTGGTTGTTGTCGAAGGCAATATTGCAATTGCCGAACTTGCATCAATTCCCGAAAAATCGGAATTGAGCGATGTCAATATTAGCCCCGAAGGTCAAATTTCTTCACCAATTTCGATTGGCATTGCCCTAATTGATGGCGAACATACAACAACCGATCATGTAGATTCGAATTTTATACTTGAAAATAATGATTCAGAAATAAAAATCGCACAAGTTAATAAGCAAATTTCCGTGCAAATTAGCGATTCAATTTCACCAAATCTCGGTAAAATAGCAAATCTTAATGTTCCTGAAACTATCACAGCTAATCCCCTTTCGGAAGTAACTGAAGATATTAAATTTGAAGAATCGAACATCAATACTATTGATGATAATTCGCCAAAAATCGCCTCAAAGTTAGATCCTAATAGCTCAAGTGTGTTGGCTGAACAACCTTTGGCGATTAATCCACATGCGGTTACAATTGACAATCCGGAGAATCATAATCCATCAAAAGAAATTAAAGCAAATGAATCTGCAAAGAACCCGGTTATTGAACTCGGAAACGGATTAGTAAATGATATCAAATCGGCTCATATTCCGCAAGATTTTAAAATTTCACCAGAGATAAAATCGTCGCACAAAGTTAAACTCAATTCAACAGAAAGCATTGAAAACAAGACTATTCAATCAGATTCCGAAATAAAACCACCCACTACCGAAGCCGAATCTGAAAAAAAAGTAATTGAGAGTATTAGCCAAATACTAGTTCAAATAAATAAAAATCAAACAACACAATTAGCATCTGCTATCGTTACCAAAAATCTTGTTGATATTCCCCAATTGAATGATGATGTTAATCTCAAAATTACTCTTGACCAAATCATAAATAATTTGGCGAAATCTAATCAAGTGGCGCCAAAAATTGAACAAAATAATCAAGCTCAGCAAAATCTTGAACATTTGACATTATTATCAAAAGGCATTTTTGACAAAAATCTTGATTTTGTGCCTCAGAAATCTAACAAAACCCAAAATGTCAACGAAGCGACTATAAACATCTCCCAAAATTCCGAAGCAGTGATAATTAATTCAAATCAGGCAAAAAATGATCAACAAATCGGTTTATTGCACAAAATTGTTCAAAATCCTGAACAAATTGCCATAAATATAGATTCGCAAAGCACTGAATCTGATAAAAATTCTCCAAATGAAAATAAGTCTAATTCTCAATCAAACGAGAAAAACACAACTACTAAAGAACATGATTTTGTAAGACAAGCCAAAAGCGAGAGCGGAAAAGCCGATGTACTAAAAGAAACCAATGATAATAAGGATTCTTCTGTGCAATTGCCCAAGCAAAGCGATAATGCTGAAATAAGTGAATTATATAACAAAATTTCGCCATTTGCGCAAAAATCAAACAATATGTTGGTTAAAAATCAAACACTTACTGATTTAGAAACACCGACAAAAGAATTTGCAGGAGTTAAACTAAGCGACATACCACGTCGAATCATGCAGTTAGCAACGACTCAGGCTTCAGATGGGATTGCATCCGCCAAATTAGTGATGCACCCTAAATCGCTCGGCACGATAGTTGTGCACCTTGAAATAGTGAAGAATGTGGTTAAATTACATTTGACCGGTGAAAAAAGGGAAGCTCTGTCGGCAGTAGAATCATCTATCGGAATGTTGAAAGAAAGATTTCAAAGCAAGGGATTGGAACTAGACAACGTGGAGTACAACTTGAATGATTCGAATGAGCAAGCTAATTCGAGCAAACACAATCAAACAGAAAAAGAACAAAAGCAGATTAAACGTACTTACAATAATGAAAAATTATCAGAAAGCAGCGAAGGAAACGACAAATTTAATGAAAACAAGAATTTACGACACGATAACGGCACAATCATTGAAAAATATATCTAATAAAAGCAGCAGGAGCATGCGATGATAAATGAAATAACAGGTGCAAGCGCCGGTACAAATTCGGCAAATCAGCCGAATAGCTCAGAGAAATCTGTCTTAGGACGAGACGAGTTTCTGAAGTTGCTGACTTTCCAATTGAGAGCTCAAAACCCGATGAAACCATATGACAATCAGGAATTTGCTTCACAATTGGCGCAATTTTCTCAACTTGAACAATTAATTGACATTCGCTCATTACTCGAAGAACAAATGCTTACTAATGCGATTTTGACACAAACAATGTCTAATTCCGCATTACCGGGTATGCTCGGTAAAACAGCGAAGGCTTTTACTAAGCAAATTCAAGTGAGTGGAGTCAATGACAACATTCTTGGGTTTGACACACCTTACAACGTTTCCTCCGGGAAGATGACAATTACTGATTCCGGCGTCGGAATTGTAAATATAATCGAATTGAGTGGGAACATGTTAAACAAAGGTACACATACAATTAACTGGGACGGCACAGATTTGAATGGTGACAAAGTGCCGGATGGGAACTATAACTTTACAGTAGAACTTTTGGAATCAAATGGTAACGGATTTTCCGCCGATACTTTTACAAAAGGTAAAATTGACGCCGTTAGATTCAAAAGTGATGGCACGAAACTTGTTATCAATGGAATGGAATTGCCTTTGAATGCGATTTCGGATATCACAACAGACAATTAAAATTGACATGGAGTGCTAATGACGGAAATTAACGGTATCAATATTCCTTTTATTCCTGCCGGAGGAGTAGAAAGACTCAAATCCGACAGGGCAATGCCTTTAAACGGCATCGAAAAAAATGCTTTTAATGAAGTATTGACCGAGGAAATCAGTAAACTCAAATTTTCGGGTCATGCTGTAAAGCGTATAAATGGAAGAGATATTGAGCTTAGCGAAATTGATATGTTGCGATTAGAACACGCTGTTGATAAAGCAGAATCCAAAAAATCGAAGGACTCGCTTGTAATTTTGGATGAAACAGCTTTTATTGTCAATGTTCCAAATAGAACTATTGTGACTTTGATAAACAAGAATCAACTGAATGACAATGTAATTACGCAAATTGATTCTGCCGTATTTGCATAAGGGGTTGGACTGAACCGAATGGTTAGAGACCCACGATATCCCGAACGACTGACGGATATCAAGCAGAATTAAAAAATATAGAAACAAAAGGATTGATTAATAACCAAGGAGGGTTTTTTTAATGGGTCTCACAAGGTCACTTTCTAATGGAGCCACATCGCTTAGGGCTCATCAGCAAAGATTCGATGTAATATCGAATAATCTAGCTAATCTTAATACTATCGGATATAAATCCAATAGAGCGAATTTTCAGGAACAATTTAACCAAGTCATAAATCACGGACGCAACCCCGATGTTGCGGGTGCAGTTGGCAACGGCGGTATAAATCCGCTACAGTTTGGGCTTGGTGTCAAAATGGGTTCCATCACTCAAGATATGAATCAAGGTAATCTACAGATAACTAATCGCCCGTTAGATTTGGCGATTCAAGGCAGTGGTTTTTTCGCTTATCAGATGAATGGCGAAATGCTCTATTCTCGTGCAGGAAACGTTTCTCGAGATAGAGATGGTTTTCTGATTGATACAGGAACAGGAGCATATTTGCAAGGTTATAATGTAGAGAACGACGCTAACGGCAACCCTATTAGAGATGTCAACGGCGTAAACCAACTTACAGGGACAAGAGCTAATTTACTCATCCCGGAAAATATCCAATCAGCTCCGAAGCAAACACAAACAATCACTATGACCGGAAATCTTAATTCCGGCAATGCCGAAGGAATTGAAAAGAAAACTTCAATTTCTATTATTGATAATGTTGGTGGTACTCATGAATTGAAATTTACTTTCACCAAAACTGCCAATCCAAATGAATATGATTTAATTGCCGAATTAAATGGTAATTCAATTCCAATTTCTGCGGCTCAAGTTCTATTTAATAACGACGGTACACTAAATAGTCCACTTTCTATTGATATTCTGGCGTCAGACCTAAATGTTGCAATTGGTAATCAGGTCTTCGACGAGACTACCCCCAAAGACATTAGTGTAGTTCTTGCTGACCCAAATCAACTGTCTAATGGAATCACAGGATATGCAGCAGCGAACTCCGTTACTTTCATTGAACAAGACGGTCACAAATCAGGTTCGCTTGTGGATTTGAGTGTGGACACGCGTGGGCAAATATGGGGGGCATTTACAAATGGGAAATCGGAAAAATTAGGACAAGTTTTGCTTGCTAAATTTACTAACGATGAAGGATTGATTCGTAAGGGTGGCAATTTCTATTCCGAATCGCCAAATAGTGGTAACGCAAATATCGGTACAGCCGGAGATATTTTCCCATCATCGCAAATTGCCGGCAATTCATTGGAAATGTCAAACGTTGATATGACAGAACAATTCACGGATATGATTTCAACCCAACGTGCTTATGAAGCTTCGGCAAGAGTCATAACGGTCAGCGACCAATTATTGCAAGAAACAACAATTTTAAAGCGCTAAGCTAACGACACCCCAAACAACTCTTTAGCTAAGCCAAAACCGCAACATGATGAATGTTGCGGTTTTTTTAATTATAATTAAGTCGTTTCAATTTTGTTGGGGTTGACTAATAAAGGCTTTTTCTTTTTTAGGACGAGATACCTCACCCAGACACTCTCCAAAGGAGAGGGAGAAAGACAAACAAAAAAATACCCCAGAAGCCGTTCCCACTCTTGTAAGAGGGGGTTAAGGGGTGTTCCGTTTTGTCAATATATTTTAGGACTTTGCAAAGTTTTAGAATATGAGACCACTTTTGTTATAGCCCCAGACAGCTAAATGTATTTCGTTCGGACGAATAACATTACCAAGCATAGCCCAAATTCACTCCTAATCCGAATGGACGGTAGTTGAGACCTTCAAGGGAAAGTATATTAAATGCAAGATTTACTGTTGGTTCGACCACAAATCCACCTTCAAAAATCCACTTATAAGAAACCTCTCCGCCTAATGCTAATGAAGTGCCGCCACCCCAAGTAGAATTTTCGAAACTCCAAAAACCTAAAGATACTATCGGTCCAAAGCTCAAACCTCGTACAGCTTTGTCACTTTCTTGGAACAAATACCATCTGTATGAGCCACCCACGCCAAAGGCAGACCAGCCCGCAAAACCCCAGTAAATAGCATCGGCTGTGAATGAATTTTCAGCTGACACTTGCTGTTCGTATTTGGCATTGAAAATTCCGAAAGCTAATCCGATTGGGTTTACACCTATGGATTGGTTATAATTCTTCACTATACGCTGCGCGAACAAATCTTGAACGCTTGCCGTCATCAAGATTATCGTCATTGCAAAAATAAATATGTACAATTTCTTCATAGAATCTCCATAAACTATTATATAACATCTTTCAATCTTTCAATTACAAATTAAAGTGAAACTTTTGAATTAAACAAGTTCTATTTACAATTTTGTTAAGTTTATTTTTTAAGCATTACCAAAATAATTTGTTATTCTCATATATAGTTATTACTTTTACGTACTGTAATTCATTTATTTTCAAATTTTGGGAGAGAATTTTATGAAGAGATTTTTCGCTATTTTCGCAGTATTGGCAATAACTTTTATTTCGATTAATGAAGCAAAAGCCAATAATATTTCAATTGGTGGAGATGTAGGATTAGCACTCCCTGTCGGTGACTTCAGTGATGGTGCCGGAATGGGTTTTGGCATAGAAGGAAAAGCAATTTTCCCCATGAATCCGGATATCGCTATCGGAGCAAGTTTGGGTTATTATTCATGGGGAGAAAAAGTTGATGGATTCGGATTCAGTAATATTCCTATAACAGGTACTTTTATGTATTTTGTTTCTCCAAGTCCAACTCGATTTTATGTTGGTGCAGACCTGTCTATAAACATGTTTACCGCAACTGTTGACTTAGGTGGATTTTTCGGTGGTTCAGCTTCAGCTACTGAAACCTATGTAGGCTTTGCTCCACTTGTTGGTATAGTAGCTCCAATTGGAGACAACATGAATATAACAGGCACTTTGAAGTACAACTTAATCTTTTCATCAGGTTCAAGTACCGGATTTATTTCTTTACGCGGCGGCATAATGTTTTTGTTGAAATAATTCAAATAGAAATTAAAAAAAGCGTGGCTGTTATTTAAAGTAGCAGCCATTTTTTTATAACTTAGTCCTAATATTTATTGACAACCCGAATACAAATCCCCCTGCTCGCACGCTCGCTTTCCCCCTTTTAAAGGTGGATTAAGGGGGATTTACTTGTTTATTTACTCCTCAATCGCCTTCTTCAAATTCACATCCATTTGCGGGAATGGAATTGTCAGCCCTTTCTTGGGGAAAGTATTGTAAACTTTCTCGTGCATGTCGAAATTGACACCCCAATAATCTTCTATTTTGCACCACACTCTGACTGTGAAATCAACCGAACTATTATTTAACTTCGATAATGCTATCAATGGTGCGGGTTCGTGAAGGATTCTTTCATCTTCAGCAATTAGGGTCTGAAGAGTTTCGCGAGCGACTTCTGCACTATCACCGTACGAAATCGAAAAGAGCATATCTACTCTGCGCTCAGTCTGATGTGTGTAATTAATCAGTGATGAATTAGCTAAATTTCCGTTTGGTAAGAACACTACGCGATTATCAAAAGTTTTTAGTAATGTGTTGAAAATCTGAATTTCGTAAACAGTGCCAATGTAACCTTGAGTTTCGATTACGTCGCCGACCTTGAATGGTTTGAACATGAGTATCATTACACCACCGGAAAAATTCTGCAAAGTGCCGGATAGTGACATACCAATTGCCAACCCCGCTGCACCCAATAATGCGATGAATGAAGTCATCTCGAATCCGAGCATTGAAGCTACCGAAATAATCAGTAATACTCTGAGTAAGATATTTAATAGTGTTCGTAGAAATGGGCGCAATGAGGGGTCTATATGCTTTGCTTCCAAAATTCTGCCTAAGGCTTTGCCTACAAACTTGATGAGCCACAATCCAATTATTAAGGTCGGAATAGCTACCAGGAGCTTCAATCCGTAGATAACTGCAATCTCTGATACGTAAGTGACTAAATTATTAATGTTGTCCATTTTCTTCTCTCTTATTCTAAATCAATTTTATTAAATGATGCCTGTACAATGTTGCAATATATAGTATGTAAATTGAAATGCCAAATCAATTTCAACGTTCGCTTTTATGTTTGTTTAATCCTGAAAAACTTTTCAACATTTGGGTTTATTATTATACATGAAAATTGGCTATATGTATTCAAATGTCCAATCGTAACCATGAAAATCTCAGTTTTTTGCTGAGTCAAATCAATCACTTTTGGCAAGTTTAAAACCATCTTTCCTCGCTTCCAATGTGCTTTATGAGGAATACTGAATTTCACGAATCATGATTATTTTTTGCCCGATATATAATTGGCTCAGATTTTACATCTGTCATTATGCATTAATATTTTGAACTTCGGTTCATAGGTATTTGTTTTAGAATAAAATTAAGATTTATGTTTTTTTGAAATAGAACAGTATTTTTTAAAGTAAAATTTTGTTATGAAAATTAATAAAACCCCCATTATTTAATATTCACACGGAGGTGAATCATGGCATTTGCAATAGGAGGAAACGCGAGAATCAGGACTAATAGTCCGGCAGAAAATGCCTATAATGCGTTAGATACTTCAAGCAGGAGCATTTCACTAAGACAGTTGCGTCTTTCGACGGGACGCAGAATAAACAATGCAGCCGACGACGTTGCCGGTTACATTACATCGCGTGCCTTACAAGCAAGGAATACTTCTTTGAAAGCCGCTTTGAATGCAGTTGGTGACGCTTCAAACGTATCGTACATCATCATGGATGCACTCGAAAATATCGGTGATTTGATGCAAAAAATCAAAGATGCTGCATCGAATGCAGCGTCCGGAGCTTCCGGCACTGACGAGAAAGTCGCACTCGCAAAAGCTGCTTATCGAATGGCACAACAAATCAAGACAGTCGTTGATACTACTGTGTTTGGTGGTCGCCAATTGATAGATGGTACTTTTTCTGCCAATTTTGTAATTGGAACTAACGGCACAAATAGTTTGTTGACTCTTGATGTCAACATGACTGCTGCTAATGTTGATTTCAATGTCGAGAGCGGTTATTTTGACCTTAATTCTATGCTTACCGGAGATTTTGCAGGCATTACAGGATTAGACTTGAGACTGCTCAATGAAGTAGGTTCTATAGACCAAGGTATTTTCGATAATGAAAATATTGGGCTTACATTAACCAGCTTATCAGACGCACTCAACAATGTCAACAAAGTCGCATCTTACGTCGGCGGTATCGTCAACAGATTGACTTCGCAGGAAGATTTGCTCAAAGGGCAAATAGTAAATTACAACGCTGCAATTTCGAGAATAGAAGATGCTGACGTTGCAAAGGAACAACTTGAGTTAATCAAAGCACAGTTCCTGCAACAAGCTTCGTTAATTTCGTTAGCTCAGGCAAACGCTAATCCGCAAGCATTCTTACAGTTAATTCAAGCATAATAATTTAATAGAGGTATAATATGCCATTTGCAATTGGAGGAAATGGAAGAATCAGGACTAATATTTCAGCAGAGAATGCATATAATTCTCTGGAAGTATCAAGTCGCGATATTTCACTAAGACAACTAAGGTTATCCACCGGATTGAGAATTAACAGTGCAGCCGATGACGTTGCAGGTTATATTACTTCGCGTGCTTTACAAGCCAGAAACGGTGCTTTGAAAGCAGCTATCAATACGGTTGGTGATGCTCAAAACGTAACGAATATTGTTATGGATTCGTTGGATAATATCAACCAACTCGTCACTCAAATGAAGGATGCTACTTCTCAAGCGGCGTCAGGTGCTTTGGGTACAGACGAGAAGGTTGCTTTAGCAAAAGCTGCATATAGGCTGGCTCAACAAATCCAAACTGTAGTTGATTCTACAGTTTTCAGTGGCTCACAATTATTGAGCGGTAGCTTTACAGCTAACTTTATTGTTGGCGTAAACACTAAAAACGAACTTTTGAATATCGAAATTGATATGAGCACAAGCAATATTGATTTCAATGTTTCCAGCAATAATTTTGATGTCCATTCATTAAGTTCATCTAGTTTTGCAGGGATTACCGGATTGGATATGACAGCATTTAATGATGTTTCTTCTGATAATCTGGGAATATTCTCTATTGAAAATATTTCTAGTACTTTGATAAGCTTGTCCGGTGCTTTGAACAATACAAATAAAGTTGCTTCATATCTCGGTGGTATTACTAATCGTTTGACTTCGCAAGAAGAATTACTGAAAAATCAAATTGTAAATTACAATGCTGCAATTTCGAGAATCGAAGATGCTGACGTTGCGAAAGAACAATTGTCATTGATTAAATCGCAGTTCTTGCAACAAACTTCATTGATTTCGCTTTCTCAAGCAAATCAAAATCCGAGCAACTTCTTACAATTAATCAGAGGATAAAAAGCACTTTTGTATATTAATTACAAAAATGCTTTTCCTCTGTATTTTTTTAATGTGCTTCGAGCCAATTTGAGCCGATTCCTGTTTCCACAATTACAGGGACTTCGCCCAATGATAGAGCCGAGCTCATTTTATCAATCACAAGTGATTTGATTTCATCAATTTCACTTTTCTGCACTTCGAAGACAAGTTCGTCATGGACTTGGAGCAACATCTTCGAATTATATTTATTTTTGGCAAATTCATTGTGAATCGTAATCATTGCGATTTTGAGCATATCGCTTGCCGTGCCTTGAATCGGCAAATTAATTGCAGCACGTTCTGCAGCGTTTCGCAAATTGAAATTTTTGTTATCAATATCCTGAAAATATCGTCTGCGACCGCATAATGTCTCTGCATAGCCGTGTTTGCGAGTAAATTCTACCGTTAAATCCATATACTTTTTAATTCCGGAATATTTAGCAAAATAATTATCAATTATTTCCTTAGCTTCGGAGCGTGACAAACGCAAGCGCTGAGCTAAACCGAAACTTCCAAGCCCGTACATAATTCCGAAATTCACCGTTTTTGCAATTCGGCGCATATCTTGATTAACTTCTTCTAAGGGTTTACCAAACAGCACTGAAGCCGTTGCAGAGTGAATATCATGATTTTGGCGGAAGCTATCAATCATTTGCTCGTCGCCACAAATATGAGCCATTATTCGTAATTCAATCTGAGAATAATCCGCTGACATAATTACGTAATCATCGTTTTTAGCTATAAATGCTTTTCGGATTTCCTTGCCTTTATCCGTTCTGATGGGAATATTCTGCAAATTTGGGTCTGTTGACGATAGTCGTCCGGTGCTCGCCACAGTTTGGTTGTACGTAGTGTGAATTCTGCCCGTAGTTTTATTTATCAACCTTGGGAGCGAATCAACATAAGTTGATTTCAATTTCTGGATTTGCCGATATTCGACAATATACGATGCAATCGGATATGATATCGAAAGTTCGTTCAACACCTGAACATCTGTACTATATCCTGTTTTGTTTTTTTTGATTGGCGGAATTTGCATTTTTTCAAATAATATTTCAGCCAATTGTTTAGGCGAATCAATATTGAATTCAATTCCGGCTTCCGCAAAAATCAACCTTTGTAAATCGGTGGCTTCAATTTCGATTTGCTTCGAAACTTCGAGCAATGCACTTGTATCAATGCATATGCCGTTTGCTTCCATTTGCGTCAGTACTTCAATCAGCGGAAATTCGATATTATGCGCCAAATCGAAGAGCTTTTTGTCCTTCGCTAATGCTTCGTCCAATTTTGCATAAAGCCGCAAAGCCAAATCAGCATCTTCGGAAGCGTAATCTTTGATGATTTCCGGGTCCACATCGCTCATGGAAATTTGCTCAGATTTTTTCTCGCCGATTAACGAACTGATCGGAATCGGTTCATAATTCAACCATTTTTTAGACAAATCATTCAGATTGTGCTTTTCGTCGGGGTCTAAGACATAAGATGCCACCATAGAATCAAACGCAATTGGCGATAAATCAACACCGTGCCTTTTCATGATACTCATGTCAAATTTGATATTTTGACCGCATTTTTTAATATTTGGATTTGTCAAAATTGGAGCGAGTTTGGAAATAGCGAGGTTTACGGGGATTTGATTGTCGCGTCTTGGTGCGGGCTTTTTCTCGGAGAAGAGATTAGAACTGTATTCCGGCAAATTTTCCTCATCATAATAAACCGGAATATAGCAGCCGGTAAATTCGGCAATGGAAATCGCAATGCCTACAATGTTGCAAGTCGCACGGTCTAATCCGGTTGTTTCGAGGTCGAAAGATAGTGTATGAGCCTTGGATAATTCCCCAATCAAAGCATCTAATTTCTCGATTGAATCAATCAAGCGGTAATCTTTGTCAATACTGCCGAAATTATCATGCTGCTTTTGTTCAACCTCGGGAGTGACATTGAGCCAAATTTCGGGGTTACTTTTTCTACGCCATTTTTCACGAATAGTATTGAAACCTGCTTCGGCGAATAATTTGTCTAATTCGATGAATTGCGTTTCGCCCAATTTCAAATCTTCCAAACTTGGCTCGAGTTGCATATTTGTATCAATCGTGACAAGCTCTTTGGAAAGCATTGCCATATCCCTTTCGCCTTCGAGTTTGGTTCGGACTGATAATTTTTCGATTTTATCCAAATTTTCGTAAATTGCCTCCACGCTGCCAAACTCGACTACAAGCGGAATTGCAGTTTTTTCGCCAATTCCTTTCACTCCGGGCACATTATCTGAAGCATCTCCAATCAATGCCAGAACGTCTATCACTTGGTCCGGTCGGACACCAAATTTCTCTTTAACTTCATTAATCCCGACGTATTCAAAGTCTTCGCCTTTACGTCCGGGTTTCATTAGTGTAACTTTTTCGTCAACAAGCTGGTAATAGTCTTTGTCCGACGTTACGCATACTGCTTGCCACTCATTTGCAGAGGCATTTTTGGCGATGGTTCCGATTATATCATCGGCTTCAAATCGGGGGATTTCGATGCACTTGATACCAGCAAATTCTAAGAATTGTTTGATTCGTGGCAATTGTGGGATTAGTTCTTCCGGAAATTCTGCACGATTTGCTTTATATGCTTCGTAACGTTCGTGGCGGAAGGTTGGTTCTTCGCGGTCGAAAGCTACGGAAATGTATTCGGGCTGTTCTCGCTCTAAAAGCGACGAAATCATGTTTGTAAAGCCAAAGAGCGCCCCCGTGGGTTCGCCCGATGGTGATTTCAAACCGGATTTTATCATGGCATGATGCGCCCTAAAGACTAAGGACATGCCGTCTATCAAAAATAATTTCTTCAATTTCGTGTTTACTCTCTTTATTCAAAATTCGATAGAAAGAAATTACAAAATATTATTGTAATTTTGGGATATATTAGATTAACAATTTACACAAATAAAAATGAGTTTAAGAATAGCGTTTTTTGCATCTCATGGCGGAAGCAATATGCAAGCAATTATTGATGCCATAAAATCAGGTGAAATTGATGCAGTTGCTGCATTAGTGATTTCGAATAATTCCGAAAGCGGAGCGATTGAAAGAGCCAAAACTGAAGGAATCCCTTTCAGTCACATCAGCTCCAAAACGCATCCCGACGAAAGGGAGCGAATTATGGCAATGATTGAAAAATTAGATGAATGCAAAATTGATTTGATAATTTTAGCAGGATATATGAAAAAAATCCCAAGCCAAATTATAGAACACGTTGGTGGTAGAGTTTTGAATATTCACCCTGCTTTGTTGCCCAAATTTGGCGGCGAAGGAATGTACGGAATGAACGTTCACAAGGCTGTCATCGAATCCGGCGAAACGCTATCAGGTGCAACTGTTCATCTTGTTGATTCTGAATATGACAGAGGCAGAATTTTGATGCAAAAGGAAGCTCCCGTACTTGCCGATGATACACCCGAAACTCTTGCTGCAAGGGTTCTTGTGGCTGAACATTCGCTATATAAAGAGACATTGAAAAAAATAATTTCAGGCGAAATAATTATCTGACAATGATAATTTTCCGCTTGTAAATTTTGTTGTTGTTTGTAATCACGAGCAAATATACTCCGGTAGAATACAAATTATGGTCAATCCCATGTTCGATATACGAACCATTGGAGCGCAAAGTAGCACTTTCGATTGAATTGCCGTTCACATCGAAAAATTCTAATTTCGGGCTAATAAACTGAATATTTTCGCTTGTCAAAATCAACTTATTATTATCGAATTTGATTGCGAAATCTTTATCCAATTCTGTCGAATATACGCTTGAAGGGTCATATGCTTTGCCCTTAATGTAAAAAGTGTTGTTACCGGCAAGAGTATTAATAATTAATTTTGCTGATTTTTCGCCTGAAGTTTTAGGCTCGAATCTCACTTCTGCACTTTCTAATTTGTCGGGTGCAAATGATGATGTAAAATCAACTTTCAGATATATTTCGCCTTCAGATGTCCCATTTTCTAATAGAAGTGTTTGTTCATTTTTCTCCAATCTCATATTTCCGTCATTTATCAAAAAAATATGAGCAGATTTGGAAGCTTGAATTGCAGTTGTATCGAAATCTAAAGTATCCGGGCTCGCAAACGAAAGTGAATATTTGGCATTTATGGGAATAATGTCGAATTCGAGAAAACCAATATCATATGCTTGATTCCAAAGTCGCGATTTGCCCGCACTTGTATATCCTGCACCGGTATTGACTTTTCCGAAGCGATAATCTAAAGTCAATTCGTGTCGCCAAGTATAGCCCAAATCTTCTGACGAAGTTACTTCGCCGTTTTCGTGCAACACTACGACTGATTTTGTCGAATCAGGACAATATGCAAAAACCGGAACCCTTTCGATAGTATTGAAATCAAATACATTTTCAGTCCAAGTTTCACCACCATTGACTGTGTTATAAACTTTCCCTGTGTTGGCTGCTGTTCCCGAGCCGGGTCCGAAGGCTATCGCTGAATCTTGATTGAGCAATGTGATATATTTTATAAAACCGCTCGAAGCCACATCGGAGATTTCCCATGTTTTGCCTCTGTCGTCCGAATATATGATTCTGCCTGCACTTGTGCCTGCCATGACTTTATCACCACTGAAAGCAAATGCACCACGTATCAATGCTTCGCCACTCTTTAAATTGAATGTATTGGCAATTTCAGCCCATTTTCCGGCTTCTTTGCGTGCGATGCCGAAAGATTGGTTGGCTTTGAGCTTTTCGCCAAATGCGATTATTGATTCATCTTCATAAGCGATAATTCCATGAATCTTCTTTACAAAGCTCGAAATGTCTTCACTTTGCCAAGTCCTTCCCGAATCCTTAGTAGAAACTACTCTTGATTTCAAATTACTGCCCGATAAAGCTCCAAATGCTCGTGAAATTGAAAAAGCCTGAACAGTTTGGACAGTATCATTCGGGAAAAAGCCCAGAGTTCTGCCCCAATGATAAATCATACCGCCGCCCATATCGTAGTTATAACCGCCCACCCAAAAGTCAAATCTTCCGGCAGATGACGCAGAATTCCAAACTATTGCATCGTATTCGGGCGATGTTTCAGCTACTAAATATGTGTTATACGTGGGTAATTCAATTGGCACTTCCACAGTTTCTATATTGAAATATCCTGCATCATTACGATATTCGATTATTAAATTTATGTTCCCACTAAACCATGGGTTAAGTTGATTTAGCTGAAAAGTAAGCTCTTTTTCTAAACTTGAATTTCCGGGAAAATTATCAATTTTGAATTCGAATTCTCTTTGTACGACGTTGTTGCCTCTTGCAATTATTTTCACATCCAAATCACTGGTAGAGGATAGATAATTCCGAAATGTAAATTGCACATTTGTAGGATTATACGACGTAATAGCGTCTGAATTCTGAATCAAAATTTGCTCAATAGCAATACCCGGAGAATTTTCACCCACGGAGAAATTCATCGTTAAAGCTTTTCCGGCATTGAGCGAGCCGTAAAAGAATCGTTCGAACAAGTGAAGTGAGGGATTGAATAGATTAGCCGAACTACGGATTCTATGTCTTATTTCTTCTGTGCTGATTTCAGGCTTTACAGTCTTCAACAATGCTACAATACCGCTTACAAAAGGCGCTGCCATCGAAGTGCCCGATTTTGTTTTGTATGTATTTAGAGGCATAGTGGACATAATTCCATCGCCCGGGGCAAAAATATCCACATTAATACCATAATGCGTAAAGCCGGATGGAGAGCCACCTTTAGTAATCGAACCAACTGAAATTATGCCGGGCAAAGATGCCGGATAAAATGGAAATTCATCATTATTTAAAACAAAATTGCCTGCAGCAGCAACAATTACTATGTTTTGTTCTAAAATCGAATTTATCACATCATACATCAATGGGTCGTGATATTCGCTGCTCCAACTGCAATTAATAATATCTGCACCCATCATTGCAGCATAAAGCATACCCTCATAAGGACGGTAAATGTTGCGAGAGCCTGTTTGAGATGACAAATTATCTGTAGCACATTTGACGGCTATAATTCTTGCTCCCCAACTTGCTGAAGCAATGCCGATTTCGTTATCCGTCGTGGCAGCCGCAATCCCGCTTACGTGAGTGCCGTGGTCATTATTCGTTAATAGTGGTTTCGGATTATTATTCGCTTTCCACTGACGATTTTTTGCCTCACTTTCGGAAATATCGCCTACAAAATCCCATCCAAAAACGTCGTCTATAAAACCGTTGCCGTCATCATCAATTCCGTTGCCGGGTATTTCTTCTTTATTTATGAAAATTTGCTCTTTCAAATCATTGTGGTCAATATCAATACCCGAGTCAACTATTCCGATGAGAATATCTTCAGAGCTTTTTGCTTTTTCCCAAGCTAACGAAGCCATTATTTGGCTCAAACCCGTTTGGTCTTTGAGAAGAGGGTCATTAGGTGTGTCGTCCAATTGGTAATATGCTTCGGGAACACAATATTCGATATCTTCGTGGGCATTGAGCAGCTTAGCAAGTTTTAGCGAATTTTCGTAATCGGAGTGGATTCTGTAAATCATTCCGATACGATTTTTGCTCAAAAGCATATCGTTTTTGAAAAATTTCGAGAAAGGTGTTTCAATCTTTTGAATATTTATTTCTTCGCTCACGACAGATTTGACCAAAGCTGTTATTTGCTCTTGGCTTAAATAATCATGAGTTTTAATATAAATTGAACCATTGACAAGTCCCCCATATTTTGGTGTTTTGATATGAAAGACTTTCCTTGGTGTGTAGAATCCGGGATGAATCTCTTTGCCTTGTATTACTATGTTGTAGGAGTAATCCTCTTCAGTTGCGTTTAATTGAATTGATACGAAAACAAGTAAAATCAAAGTAAACAATTTATACATCAAAACTCCTGTTGTATTATAACGAAATAACAATCGGGTTCTTCCCAAGGTCTTGTAGAGTCAATTCTATTCCGGCAACCCGGTTCGGCTTTTCCTGCTATTATCACCGAGTAGCTTTTGCCTAATGTAAATAGCACATCACTTAAACGATTGACATAATTATTGCTTTTTTCATCATAAAAGAAGAAAGTTACTTTCTGCTCTCGGGTTTCAGTTGTATAAGTAGAAAATGTAAATTGTTCGACGCTTTCTGAATATGATTCATCAGTTTCTAATTTTTTGATAAAAGTAATTGGAATATCTTCTGTAGCATTAACAAAGCGATACCTGAAAATTGAATTATCAGTCAAACCAAGGGGTTGGAATTTATTTGAAAAGATTTTGATGTTACTGCTATTGCCTGAAGCTACAAACATGATTCTTTCATTTTCGGTTGATTCGATTTGGTGAGATACACCATTTACCCTAACCTTTATTGTGCCCTTGTCAACAACTGTTGCAATCGAATTGGATGAAGACACCCGTGCGTCAATTACCATATTTTGAATGGATTTTGCAGAAATTATATCAATATTGACAAAATCGGCACCACGAACAGCATTGACAACTTGGATAAATAAGCCTTCTTCCAGAAAGGATACGGTTGTATTTACCACTTCGTCTTCAACAACAGCAATCTTTGTTTTTCCGTCATTGTCTTCGGAGATAATAATCAAATAACTGCTGCCGGCTTTGAATTCGCCTTTAGCTGAATAAAGCAATTTAGCGGGTTGAGAAGCTGTAAAAATACTTAGCGGTGCGACACCTTCGTAAATTGCCACTGGCAAAGATAGTTCACCTTGAGAAATTTCAGATGCAAGTATCGTACCTGATGAATATCCATTTGGGAATAAAGTAGCGTTAGGCTCTGCCCTTGCTCCAAGAGACACCGTGATAGCATTATAATTTTTGGAAGCGTGAAGTACTCTAATCAGTGCCTTGCCGGTCAAATCTTGTTGCAAACTGACAGGCTCGACTAAAAGCATCTCACCCGCAACTGTATTTCCTGAGTCGAGTATTACAAGTGAATAATTTTGTAATACTTCTATTGATGATTTTAGATTGACAGTTTCTTTTCCACTAACAGTTGCCGAAATAGAATCTCTAAATACTGTATTGCAAACGCTAATTTGATTGTAATCTGTGATTTGGTCGGTTTGGATTGATGAGGCAATAGAAAGCCCATTAAAATTTGCACTAATTTCGCTTGATGCCAAGTTGATTATTCGAATATTTGCATTTCTATCTTCAACAATTCTGGGAGAAGTGAGAGCCGCAGAGCTCATCTCGTCTTCATTCAAAAGTTTTAAAGTCGGGTTGCCGTTACCATCATCCACCACAATGAGCACGTATTGTTTGCGAGCTTCGAAACTTACTTCAAATATATTAACGAACTCTTCCTCGATTGAAGCACCTTCTCTGACAAAGCGGATGAGGGAAATCCCCATTGTCTCGGCAATCAAGTTTAATGGGCTGAGAGATGAACCCAGATAATTGATATTATTGAACAAAATTTCGCCATTTGGACAACCGCTTCTTAAAGCAAAAGATGAATTCGTATCGGGGAAAAGATTGATAATTTTTAGCAAACATTCGAAATTATTGTCAGGCAAAGCAGTCGTTGTTCTCATAAACAACAAAGTGTCAACATTGCAACCTGGATTAGCCAAACATTCTCGGCTTGGAACGGCAAAGTAAGTATAGCGAGTGTTACGTAGGAATTTTTGCAATAGTTCCAGTTCGTACTCTTTGTTAGTCCCCGAATATACATTGAAAAAAGCCGAGTCTGCAGGTGGTTGAATAGAACTTGAACTCGTCCCCCAAGGAGTGACATCCGTTTTGGAAATACCGGACATATCAAGGACTCTTGGGCTTTTGTCCTTGCTAAGATTAATAAAACGAACCCTGACGGTTTCAGCCTTTTCCGGTGGATTGACTAAAGCCGGGTTTTCTTCGATACAAGCGCTAATCACTAACGCAAGAACTATTGATAGTATAATGCTTTTTAACATATTTCAAAGTCGTTTTTGTGCAAAGTTTATTTATAACAGACAAACTATTTCGAATAAAGTTACAATTTACGAAAAATATTTATTTGTTGTTAATTTCAAGACGATTAAAATTTATTTTTTTCATTTAAAGATAAATTATTATCTTAGTGTAAGTTTTTGGCACAATTTTTTCAGGACATATAGATTCGATGATTTTGATTGATAATATATTGGTTGACGAGCGAATAGGTACAAGCGATTTCGAGTGTGACTTGACAAAATGCAAAGGTGCTTGTTGTACTTTCCCGGGCGAATACGGAGCTCCGGTTCTGGATGATGAGATACCCAAAATCATGGAAGCCTTGCCTCAAGCTCTTGAGTATTTATCCCAAAAATCTATCAAAATTATCGAAGAACTTGGTTTTGTTTCCGGACAATCCGGCAACATGACAACAATGTGTATTGAAAAAAAGGATTGTGTGTTTGTCTTTTATGAGGGCGATATAGCACTTTGTGCCCTCGAAAAGGCTTACTTAGAAGGCAAAACCGACTTCAAAAAGCCGGTATCGTGCCACCTGTTTCCTATCAGAGTTGGTGATTACGGGGGGAAATCGTTATATTATGAGAAAATCTCAGAATGCGATCCGGCAATTATCAACGGAAAGAGAACGGGCAGTAAAATATACTCATCTGTCAAAGAAGCTCTTATCAGAGAGCTTGGAGAGAGTTGGTATAATAATTATCTCAATGTGATTAACGGTAAATAAGAGGAATATGAATATAACACTTGACCTTAGGACGTCTTTATCGCAAAGGCTTACACCTCAGCAAATTCAATATCTGAAATTGTTGCAATTGCCACTTGTACAATTCGAGCAATATATAACCGAAGAACTCGAACAAAATCCAATGTTGGAAGACCCCAACAGCCCTGTTGACGATATCTTTTCCGACGACGATGATGATTTTATTCCAAGTTTGACTTCAACTCAAGAAGTTCAACCCGTCGTTTCCGAGACGGATGTCGTTGATGATGTGACTGATTCAGTATTTACAGAATCGCCAATAGATGACTTCATTGTAAGCGAGGACGAAAAAGACCCATTTGAAATATATGATATGGTTTGGCAGGATGATGTAGGAAGCGAGCCTCATTCTTCGGACAATTTCGATGATGAAGAACGAACACCCTTCCAGATTAAAGATAACGTCACATTTGAAGAGGATTTGATTAGCCAACTTAATCTATTGGATTTGACAGAAGAAGAACTGATGATAGGCGAAAGAATCATTGGCGATTTGGATAGCGACGGATATTTCCGTCGCGAACTACAAGATGTGATAGATGAATTGAATTCGGAAATTGCCCGAATGAATACCTTAGCTCAAGGCAAGCATTATATAGAAATGCACCAACAAAATGGGAAACAACATTCCAATCCTGCAAAATATTACGAACTGACTCCCGAAAGTCGTCGTTTGCTCGAATCCGCTTTGAATCTGACTAATGAAGACGGACAACAAACGAATATCCAAAATTTCCCGAAAGCTGATGAAATAAAAATATATAAAAGTATTGATATTGAAACAGGCGAAAGAGTACTGACAATTATCCAAGGGCTTGAACCACCGGGAGTGGCCTCGAGAAATATCCAGGAATGTTTAGTAGCTCAAACTAAGCATAAGGAAAGCTCACCCGAAAGAGATTTGGCGTTGAATGTTTTGACAAAATGCTATGAACCATTTATCCGGAAGCATTATAAACAAATCATTAAGGATTTGAATATATCTGAAGATGAACTGCGAAATGCTATTGAATTTATAAAAAGGCTGAACCCTAAACCCGGCGGCGGTGACAATCAACCCGAAATGAATTCCGTGATTCCGGATTTCATGATTAATCGCGACGAGGAATCGGACGAATTGATGATTGGGCTTAATGACAGTCGAATACCGCAAATCAAACTCAACAATTTGTACGATAAACTGAAGAAAACAGCAAAACTTAAGAAATTCAACAAAGACACTAAAAAGTGGCTCAAAGACAAACATGAAGACGCAAAGTTCTTGATGCAGGCAATTATACAGCGCAAAAATACGATGCTGAAAGTTATGACTGCAATTGCTCATAAGCAAAAAGCATTCTTCTACGAAGGCTCATCGGCAATGAAGCCACTCAGATATAAAGACGTTGCCGAAGAATCGGGAATGGATATCTCAACTGTTTGTCGTATTGTCAATGGCAAATACGTTCAGACCGAGTATGGGACCTACGAACTGAAACACTTTTTCAGCGAAGCATTGCCAACTGAAGACGGTGAAGATGTATCAAATAAAGTCATCAAAGATGAATTGAAAGATATTATTGATGCTGAAAATAAAAGCAAACCATACAGCGACGAGGAATTGAGCAAATTGCTCGGCGATAAAGGCTATCAAGTTGCACGACGCACCGTCGCCAAATATCGTGAGCAAATGCGAATTCCGGTGGCTCGATTACGCGTTGAGATTTGATTTCAAAGCATAGAGGGATTTTTTCATATTGCCTATAAAAATCAACCATGCTATTAATAAAGTTATAGTTGTTGCGTAAAAACCTGCATCGAAAGGTAGTTTAGCCATTTTCATCTCAAATAAAAGGGCTCTGCCGGCGGTGAATAAAATTAATAGTATAGACGCGACCAACATTGACTTGAATAATGAAGGTACACTCAATATTGCGATGTATCGAATCGCTGATTTGCCCAAAGTTAGCAAATATGGCTTGAGAATGAAATAACTTGCAATAGGTATCAGCACCAAAAGCACCAATGATACCAAATAGATGATTGAAGGAAGTTTTGGGCTGATATCTGCCAATCCACCCGAAATCATAAACATTCCGAAAAATGCTATCAAGACCAAAATTGCAAAATATTTGCCGTCGGAGCTGTTGTTTTTCTCGTCATTTGCGAGATAAATTAATGTTTTCTTTGTATTTAGATACATTTTTTTGTTCAAGTGTGTGAGAAATAATTTTTTTTTGTTAATTTACTTTTTTAAAATAACAAAAATGAAAATATAAATTACAAACAAATTTTAGGATTAAGCGATGTCAGACCAAATTAAGATTCACAACAAGCAAACTTACTCGATAATCGAGTTGAACGGCAGATTTTTACCCGGCGGAGATCCTGATGTATCGGACTTGATTCGTGACCATATCCGCGAACAAGCTGACTTGGGAGTAAAAGGTATTGTTCTTGATTTGCGCAATGTTGATTTTTTCGCATCTAATGCGATAGGAGCTTTGATGTCGGGATATAATCTTCTCATGGATAAGGGTGCCAAGTTGATTCTGTGGAGACCAAAGTCATATCTTCGTGATAGTCTTCGGCTTGTTAGAGTTGATAAGCTATTGACCATCGTTGACGACCTTGACGAAGCGATGGATATAATGGGATTGCCACCTGTCAACGACTAATCGCAGAGTTATTGTCCCACTACAAAAATACCCCGAAAGCCGTCCCCCTCTATTAAGAGGGGGTTAGGGTGTATTAAGAAAATTTATAGGATTAACTAATACATTTTAACCGCAAAGAACGCAAAGAGTTTTGTTTGTCATTCTGAACGAATGTGAAGAATCAAGTTTTCAAAAGACATGAATTTTTCACTTTGTTCAGAATGACAAATTATAGTCCCGTCGAGTGTTACAACTGACGGAACGGGAAATTATCATCCATCCGATGGATTATTCTTGTACTATCAAAACTAAAAATTGTATCATTAATTCCACTTGGCAGAATTGGCGGGTCTATATCATTTTGTGCAATGATATTAGTCGAAAAGAAAAATATTAAAAGCAATATTTTTATTATCGTTTTCATTTCATCACCTATTGCTTGATTAATTTGTAAGTTCTTTGTTCATTTGCCCCGATAATGGTGATATAATATGTCCCACGTGCGAATTCTGCGAGGTCAATATTTAGTGATGATTCTGCTTCAATCTTACCTTGCCGTATTAATCCACCGCTCACATCACTGAGAATCCATGATTTGCCTATGTCTATGGATTTCAATTCTATTGTTGCATTTTGAGTTGTCGGATTGGGGTAGATTGATGTTTCTTCCTGCCCCCCATTTTCTTCAATAAAAACTGTAGAGTCAAACTTATAAGCTGCGAGTCCGTAACCAATATATGAATAAATAACATTTGTATCAATTAACGTTAAGCTTCCGGGTACTTTGAACCTGAAAGCCTCAAATATATTTTTTTCGTTATTGTAAATATGATTAACATTATAAACTTCAGGATCAAATAGTTGATAAACTAGTCTTTTATCATCCATACCTAAAGCGAATCCTGAACAAGGATACTCACTTAATTTAATATCCTTTACAATAGTTCTAGTGTCCGGGTCGAAAATACGGATATAGCTATAAACTTTGTCGTCTTCGGGTAGTTGCACTTCTTCGGCAAAAGCAATTTTGTTCGATGTATTGAAGAATTGATAACGAAGACTTTCATGTTCATAAAGAGTCTTTTGCCAAATTATTTCGCGACTTTGTCGGTCGTAGATATAATAATAACTTGTTGATGAATTTAATGGGTCGTATAATCCGAACAAAAAGTATCTACTGTCAATAGAAAATTCATAGCCTGTAGATGAAA